>Ga0163162_10000142_pt1 | contig 65555 bp, 47 predicted proteins | sample S55metaG_FD_115310 | JGI IMG/M metagenome (GOLD analysis project Ga0163162, IMG submission 115310) | Switchgrass rhizosphere microbial communities from Kellogg Biological Station, Michigan, USA - S5-5 metaG | ecosystem: Host-associated > Plants > Roots > Rhizosphere > Soil | place: USA...
AAGAATATCGATTTCAAAAAGCTGATGGTACATACGCTGTAGTGTCTGACCGCGGGTTCCTGGTATTTGATAATGATAAAAATGTTACGCGCGTGGTCGGATCGATGCAGGATGTCACCGAAAAAAAGAACATGGAGAAGAGGTTGCTCCAACAGGAGCTGAGCAAACATAAATCTATTGCTCAGGCGATGATTCACGCGCAGGAAAAAGAACGTGCGGAGATCGGCCAGGAACTTCATGATAATGTCAATCAAATATTATCGACAGGCAAACTATACCTGGAATTGGCAAAGGCAAACGAAAATGAAAAGCCAAATTTGCTCGAGTTCTGTGTTGAAAATATAAATACAGCCATCAACGAGATCCGTAAAATTTCAAGAGCGCTTGTTCCTTCAAGTATAGAGGACCTTGGTTTAACAGAATCCATCAATGATTTGGTGGAGCAAATTAATTCTACAAAAAGCATCAATGTGGAATTCTACACCGTGTGTTGGTCCGATGAGCAAATTGGTAGCGCACAAAAATTGACCTTATTTCGAATCATACAAGAACAGGTAAATAATGTGATGAAACATTCTGGCGCCAGTAATCTCATTATTGAATTGGAACTCGACGAATATGAAAGTGTAATTAAACTAAACATCTCCGACGACGGAAAGGGCTTCGATCCTGAAAAAATCAAAGCGAAAAAAAGTCTCGGTTTTTCAAATATTTTTAGCAGGGTTCATTTATTTGATGGGAAAATTTCCATTGTATCTGCGCCCGACAAAGGCTGTAAACTAAATGTGCAAATCCCCATACATAACACACAATTAAACAAACTTTATGAATAAGATCAGTATATTGATTGCCGATGATCACAAGTTGATTAGAGAAACCTGGTCGTACATTTTGAATAACGATCCGCGTTTTAAAGTGGTCGCTTCGTGTGGCAACGGTGAAGAAGCTGTTGAACTCGCGAAAGAGAAACATCCTGGCGTTATATTGATGGATATTAATATGGCCCCCTTCTCAGGGCTTGAGGCCACGAAACAAATTCGCAAGATCATACCCGATTCAAAAATTATCGGCGTGACGATGCATTCTCAGCCTGCGTATGCTAAAAAGATGTTGCAAATTGGCGCTAAGGGATACGTGACCAAAAATTCATCCAAGGAAGAAATGATCAAGGCGATTCTTGAAGTGTACCAGGGCAACAAATATGTCTGTGAAGAAATCAGGAATATTCTCTCAGACCAGTCATTGGAGGAAAAACAAGACTCTCCGAGCATCAATGCCCTGACCGAACGGGAAATGCAAATCATCAACCTCATAAAGCAGGGATTCTCTTCAAAAGAAATTGCCGGCAGCCTTGAGATTTCCCTAAAAACCGTTGAGGTTCACCGCCATAACATTCTGAAAAAGCTGAAACTGAAAAATTCAGCATCGCTTGTTAACTTCATTAACAATAGTTCAACATATATCTGATCAGGTTTGAGGTTAAGGTTAAGTTGATATCTCGGCCTTAACCTCAGCCTCAACCTAAATTATCTCTTCGCCCGTTACTTTTATTTCACTAACTTTGCGCTTCATTTTTTTCCATGAGCGATGAAATAAAACATGAATGCGGGCTAGCATTCATTAGACTTCGCAAACCGTTTTCTTATTATCTACAAAAGTATGGAACGGTACTATACGGCCTCAACAAGCTGTACCTTCTCATGGAAAAGCAACATAACCGCGGACAAGACGGTGCGGGAGTGGCCGCTGTTAAATTAGATATCGAACCAGGGCACCCATTTCTCCATCGCATTCGCAGCAACGAAAATCAGCCAATTGCAGACATATTTTCCCGGATAGCAGCCGAGTTGAAAGATCTTGAAAAGTATCAACCTGATATTTCAAAACATCCCGGATTGATGAAGGGTCATCTTCCTTTTATCGGGGAACTGTTGCTTGGTCATTTGCGCTACGGAACGCAAGGAAAAAATAACGTAGAGTTCTGTCATCCCTTTATCAAACGCGATACTATTCCATCGAGAAATCTTGCTTTAGCTGGAAATTTCAACCTGGTGAATACAGATGAGCTTTTTGCTCTCGTGAATATTGATCCGGGAGAATTCCAAAAGCAAAGTGACCTCGCCGCGATGATGGAAGTGATTCATCATTTTATTGTCAATGCAGATGAGGAATCACCGGGCCATCTTGATGTCGTAAAAGTTCTTCAGAAAGCGTTACCGCTTTTTGACGGAGGATTTAGTGTTGGGGGTTTAATCGGGAACGGGGACGCATTTGTCTTTCGTGATGCAAATGGAATCCGTCCAGCTTATTATTACGTCAACGATGATGTAATCGTCGCTGCTTCGGAGCGCTCGGCGATTAGAACCGTTTTCAATGTTGGCGAAAACGAAGTATTGGAACTAATGCCTGGCAACGCATTGATCGTAAAATCTGACGGCAAATTCAAAATCGAACAAATCCTTGAACCGAAAGAAAGAAGAGCATGTAGCTTTGAAAGAATATATTTTTCACGCGGTAGTGATGAAAAAATATATCGCGAGCGAATTGCGCTTGGCTATAATCTGAGTGAGCAAATCCTGAACGCCATCAATCACGATCTAAAAAATACAATCTTTTCCTTCATTCCCAATACAGCAGAAGTTGCTTTTTATGGATTATGGAAAGGCATGGATGATTACCTGAAACAGGTAATGATCAGTCGAATACTTTCCTGGGGCACCGATATTTCCGAGGAAAAACTATCGGAAATGATCAACCGAAAAATTCGGATCGAAAAGATTGCGATAAAGGACGTAAAAATGAGGACATTCATTACGGAAGATGTCGGCCGTAACGAAATGGTTCAACACGTTTATGATATCACATACGGAACCGTGAAAAAAGGAGTCGATACCCTCGTAGTGATCGACGATTCCATTGTTCGCGGTACGACGTTAAAAGAAAGTATAGTTCGAATGCTTGCACGCCTCGAACCGAAAAAAATTATTATCGTTTCTTCTGCGCCTCAAATTCGCTACCCAGACTGTTATGGAATTGATATGAGCAAATTGCGCGACTTTATCGCTTTTCGCGCAGCAATTGAATTAACACGCGAGCGCGGAAAAGAAGCATGCCTCGAAGAATTGTATAATTATTGTAAAGAGTTGCATCGCACCGGACAGTTGGATACAGAAAATGTGGTGCGACAAGTATATAAACCATTTACTACCGAAGAAATTTCTGATAAGATAGCTCAATTGATTACGCCGGCAGAAGTAAAGACGCCTGTCCAGGTAATTTATCAAACTATTGAGTCGCTCCATGCTGCTTGTCCCACCAATACTGGCGACTGGTATTTTACGGGTAACTATCCAACTCCTGGAGGCAACAGAGTTGTTAACAAAGCCTTCATGAATTATATGGAGGGAAAAAACATCAGGGGATATTAAACCGCGGGTTGTATATGCTGCAAAATCACCTTATGAAGATTATCGGGATTGAACGGCTTGACAATAATGTCTGTTAGTCCCGCCGCATACGCTTCTCCTTCCACTTCCTGCTCGGTATTGGCCGTAAGTGCAATAATCGGAATTGTTTCACCCTTATCGCGCAAACGTTCCGTGGCTTCATATCCATCCATCACCGGCATGTGCAGGTCCATCAGAATGAGTTTGTGTTTGCCGGCATTAAATGTATCCAACGCTTCTTCCCCATTTGTTGCGACGTCAATTTGCGCACCGCTATTTTCAAGAATAGTTTGTGCTACGAGAATGTTGAATGGATTGTCTTCTACCAGCAAAATTGAAACTCCTTTAAGCAATTGATCCCTCGTCTCCGGACGTTGAAATGAAATATGTTGAGCAGTTGTTTTTTCTTTTGCGATCACAAATTGCTGGGCAAAATAAAATGTCGATCCTTTTCCCGGTTCGCTTTCCAATTTCAATTCCGCGCCCTGGAGTTCAAGAATTTTCTTACTAATTGCCAGGCCAAGACCGGTTCCACCATAACTACGCGATGTGGACGAATCCGCCTGAGTGAATCGTTCAAAAATCACTTGTTGCTTCTCAGAAGCAATTCCGATACCGGTATCGACAACACTAAACTTAATTTGTATTGAATCACCAATTGCATTATTTGCTTTCATCGACAAACAGACAGAACCCTCCTTAGTAAATTTAATGGCATTATGAACAAGGTTATTGAGAACCTGTCCGGTTCGGGTTGGATCTCCGACGAATTCCCTGTTTAAGCTATCGTCTATGTCTAACCGCAATTCAATTCCTTTATCTTCCGCGGACATTTTAAACCCGGCGATAATATTTTTTGCAATGACTGCCGGGTTCATTGGTATCTGCTCAAAATTAATTTTCCCTTCTTCGATCTTGTTATAATCAAGAATATTGTTGACAATCGATAACAGGTTATTTGCCGAAAACAACAAAACATCGAGATCCTTTTTTTGATCGTCACGTGGATTTTTATGAAGAAGAAGATGTGTTAATCCAATCACCGCGTTTAAAGGTGTGCGAATTTCATGGGACATCGTAGACAGAAATTCCGATTTTGCCTTTAATCCCTGCTGAGCCTGCAAGGCTGCCTGTTTGAAGGTAAAAGCAAAACGATGCGATAATGCAAGAGATTGCAAAAAGAAAAAACTTATATAGCCCGAGAACACGATGCCTTTCACTTGTGGCAAAATGTGAAAATAATCGAGATTAATAAGTAGGAAGATGATCAACACGACGGCCGTGCTTAGCAACGCATAAACGGATCCGCTTCTTTTATGCCGGGCTGCCTCAATATTTACGTAAAACGCATATGCGAGACACAAAAACATCGCGCCAAGAAACACATTAATCAAACTGGTAAATATCACAGGAGGAGTCAGCATGACTATGGCGCCAAATAAAAGACAAAACGAGATCATGATTCTCATGACCAATGGATTGGCATCGTCGGGATAAAGATGTCGCGTATACTGCGCAAACAATGCCACGCCAAGGGACAGTGAGAGGTATTCAAGATGAATGGTGATAAGCCAGCTAACACCGGGAAAAATCGTGTGCAAAACATAGAGGTCGGTGCCGATCATTCGATAGCTGTACACGATACAGAATAATGAAAAAAACAAAATCGTCTTATCCTTCTTGCCAAAAAAATACAACCCGAGAAAAAATAAACCGCCCATGAACAAACAACCAGTAAGTACAAGATCATACGCAGTGTCTCTTTCTCTTTTCAAGTACAAAAAATCCTGTTTGCCCAAAAGAATTGACTTGTATGTTCCACCTTTTGAGTGCCAGAAATTAGTCACTTGCAAAAGCAGATTGACGGTGTCGGGCTCCTGTTGCAAATAAATAGTACTCGTGGTCCAAAAAGGTCTCGCGTCGCGGGCAGATTTACCTGTGCGTCCATTGTTAGCTACCAGCTCTCCATTTACATACAAGGCATATGCGGAATAAACATCAGGCAGCTCCAGCGCAAGCCCGGGTCTTTTTTTGGGTAGCAGAATAGCCAACGAATACGTTGCATACCCTTGAGAAGAAAGCTTTCGACCATTAATTATATTGTCGTTCCATAACGAGGGAAATCCTATTAAGTGGGGGTTTTGTCCTTTGTCGCCAGGTGACAGCAATTGATCCCAATAAAACTGCCATTCTCCGTTCAGGGACACTGGGTCTCCGAACAAATCATGTTGACGCAAATCGAGAATTCCGTCCTTTGAAAAGGGCTGAGCAAAAGAAGAGATACTGGAAAAAAATCCAATGAAAAAAATCAGAGCAACAAGAGGACGAACAAAAAGTTTCATAGTATATCGGTGCCAACGCAAAATATCCGGCATCCCTTATCTAGAACGCTGATTGACAAATAAAATGATAAGAAAGTAGAAAAAGAATAAAAAGCAGAATTGTAGTAAATGTAAACTCCTATTGAATCGCAAAAACAAAAAAGCCACCTCAACGAGGTGGCTCTATTTATGATAAAAAACTTAAAAGATTAGGACTTTTTCTCCAATAAGTTGAAGAATTGATCAAGCTGTGGCAACACAACGATGCGTGTGCGGCGGTTAGCAGCGCGACCTTCTTTAGTATCGTTTGATTGAACTGGAACGAATTCGCTACGACCTGCTGCAGTCAAATGTGACGGAGGAATGCCATATTTGTCCTGAAGAAGTCTTACCACAGTTGTTGCGCGTTTTACGCTAAGATCCCAGTTGTCTATCATTCCATCTCTTTTGTTCAATTTAACGTTGTCCGTGTGACCTTCAACCATGAATTCGATATCTGGTTGAGCTTTCAACACTGTAGCAACTTTACCAAGAACATCTTTAGCCTGTTTTGTAACATCAAACTTACCGCTCTTGAATAAAAGTTTATCAGAAATATCGATGAATACAACTCCTTTGTCAACCTTGATATTTACATCAGAGTCAGCCATATTACCAAGTGCACCTTTAAGGTTCATGACTAATGCCATATTCAATGAATCTTTGTGAGCGATCGCAGATTGCAAATCGCGGATGTAAGCATCTTTCGCCCCGATATTCTCGAGAGATTTCTTAATGCTTTCTGCTTGTGCGCCAGAAATAACTGAAAGATCTTCCAGTTGTTTCAGAGCCTGAGTGTTGTTGTCTTTTAGGAAAGTGATTTGTTTGTTCAAATCATCGATTTGGCCCTGCAACGAAGCTTTATCCTTGCCGAGAGTAGCAGTCTGATCATTACAATTTTTCAGATCATTCTGGAGTTTGGAATATTCATTCATCAATGAATCAAATCTCGCTTGAGCCGCAGCCTGAGCAGCCTTGAACTTTTTTGTACTTACGCAAGAAAACATCATAACTGAACAAAGGCCTAATAGTAGAAAGTGCCTAAACTTCATAAGAATTGTTTTAAGTTTTAGTTAAATAGTTAATAAATAAGTCTTTTTTGTCCCAGTATTTAGGAGTTTAACCCATGATATACTAGGATAGCAATTGTTGTACCAAGACACAAGACAAGGTTGGTTAGCAATAATAAAATTATTTTTAGCCCCTCGCCATCAATCGCCAAAAAGCACCAGGTTTGATTTTAATAGGGAGAATAGGATGGCAGGCGAATTCCGGTGCGAAACTATGAAAAAAACTAAAACCAAGAAAAAAATAACTTATTTAATGCTTTGAAACGTCCGTCCATCCTGCATTCTATTCATTGAGCACTATAGATTTTACGGTTAAATCTTTTTGAGTGAAATAATTTTTAGCTTTATCGCATAATTTTTTTTAATGAAACTGATTCTATCCGTCTGCTTGATCGTTGCGTTTGCATCATGCAAATTGATGCCCAAAGATGAACCCATCAGAGACAACAGGAGGCTCGCTAAGTTATTTGAAGAGTACTACCAGGAAAGAATGAAATTATTTCCGCTGGAAGCAACACAAATTGGCGACAGTCGCTACAACGATCTGCTTCCAGCTGAATTTACTGACAGCTATAGCGAAAAACTTGATAGTTTTTTTAGCAATTATCACACCCGCCTCGTTGCATTTAACCGGGATCACCTCAACGAGAATGATAAAGTCAGCTTCGATATTTTCAAACGGGAAATGGATATAAACCTGGAAGCACTTTCGTTGAAGTACACGATCAGTAATATGTTTGGCCCGAATATGAGGTACATTCCGTTCACGCAGTTTGAAGGTGTTCCCCTGATTCTCGGACAGATCGGCGGCGGTACTTCTTTTCAACCTTTCAAAACCGTCGAAGATTACGACAATTGGATCAGACGCGCTACTGCTTTCACGAGCTGGACAGACAGTGCAATCATCTATTTTAAGAAAGGAATTTCGACAAAGTATGTTTTGCCAAAGATTCTCGTAACCAGGATGATTACGGAAATGCAGGCAATGGCAACAACCGACGCAACAAAGAATTTATTTTATGGCCCAGTCACCATGATGCCCACCACGTTTGATACTGCAACCAAAAAAAGACTCACAGATGCATACGTCAAACTCATCAATGAACAACTGGTCCCTTCTTATAAAAAGCTTGGAGATTTTTTTAGGGATGAATACCTGGCAAATGCAAGGACATCACCCGGAATTGACAGCCTTCCGAATGGAGATAAACTCTACGATTTCCAGCTTCGCTACTGGACAACAGTTACCAAAACACCTGATGAAATCTACAACATCGGACTTTCAGAAGTGAAAAGAATCCGTGATGAAATGGAAAAAGTAAAAACACAAACGGGTTTCAATGGGGATCTCAAAGCGTTTTTTGAGTATATGAAGACAGACAAAAAATTCATGCCGTACAAAACGCCGCAGGAAGTTCTCGCTGCCTTCAGCAATATTCAAAAAACAATCGACCCTAATTTGAAAAAAATGTTTGGTCGTGTTCCGAAAACTGCATTTGAAATCAGGCAAACAGAAGCATTTCGAGCTGCGAGCGCAGCTGCCGAATACATACAGGGCGCTCCTGACGGAAGCAGACCTGGAATCTTTTACGTTCCCATTCTCGATGCTGCGAAATTTAATACAACATCAGGTATGGAGTCTCTTTTTTTGCACGAAGCCATTCCTGGCCACCACTATCAAATCTCCCTGCAACAGGAAGACACATTGCTTCCAAAGTTCCGGCGTTTTTCATGGTATGGAGCTTACGGTGAAGGATGGGCGCTTTATTGCGAATCATTGGGAAAAGAATTAGGACTATATACGGATCCATATCAATATATGGGTGCATTGGGTGATGAGATCCATCGCGCAATTCGGTTGGTGGTTGACGTTGGAATGCATCAGAAAGGAATGACAAGGGAACAGGCGATCAAATACATGATGGATAACGAAGCAATCAGCGAGCAGGGTGCAACCGCAGAAATCGAGCGATATATGTCTTACACGGCACAAGCGCTCAGCTATAAAATTGGTGCATTAAAGATTAGAGAACTACGAAATAAATACGAAAAAGAATTGGGCGATAAATTTAGTCTCGCTGCTTTCCATGATGAATTTCTCGATGGTGGTTGCATGCCCCTCGATGTCTTGGAACGAAAGATGGACAGATGGGCAGAAAAACAAAAACAGAAGTAGTTAATTGTTGACGTGTTTTTCTGTGGACGTCTCAAAAAACACCTCGTCCATTCGGATCTGCTTTCAAAAGTTTTCCATCTTCATAAAATGGTAGCACGTTTGCCGAATCAGGAGTCAGGCAATAGCGAATATCTTTTTCCAAGCCGTATCCGGACAACCGTAGGAAGTGAGATGCTTGTTGCTCCTTCATGAATTCGTACATATCATCTTTGGCTTCGAGATAAAGTGTTTCAGCAATCCTCGATGAATCACAGTTGATCGAGAATTTCTGTTTGACACGATGAATTACTGCACCTGCAAGTAATGTATCCTCAATATTAATTCTATCCTTCCAGGCAGCGCACCCTAAAATAACATTATGATTTTGGGAGAGCAGGAAATCGCACGTAGCACTGAGATTTGCAAAGGAGCCGGTTACAATATATCTCGCACCTTTGTCGAGCGCCATATGTAGTAGCTTAGTTCCGTTTGTTGTCGTGAGAACGAGTATTCTTCCATCAATGAAATCGCGCGAATATTCAAATGGTGAATTTCCATATGAAAGGCCTTCGGCGATATGTCCGTCACGTTCCCCGGCAGTAACACAATTAATTTGTTTTCCCAGCTCGATACATTTTGCGACGCTATCAACAGGGATTACATATCGCGCGCCATTGTTCAATGCCGTAGCGATGGTGGACGTCGCTCTCAATACATCAATAATCACAACAACAGCATTGCTTGCGTCATATAAATGCAACAATGCAGGAGATAAGCAGGTCGTTAAAGAGGGTTTGGAATTTATCATATCAATTATTACAAATCAACCTTGGTTCGATTGATAAACCAGTCTGATCTTTCAATTATCTATTTAAAATGAATTTCCATTTCTCCGTCTCAGCGTATTCTTTGATAATGCTGTTCCGGTGTTCAAGTAATTTTCTCATGTATCGCTGCAAGAATATTTTGTTAGCAATTTTTCCAAAAGCGCCGTAAGGGGTCTCGAATGAAAATAGATCAATCAAAAAAGTTCCGTTATCAATTTGTTTAAAATGATGTTCGTGTTTCATGCTTTTAAAATCACCTTCGACCATTTCATCTGTAAATGAATGGGGTTTGTCCATTGCCGTAATTCTTACTTTCATAATACGCAGCTTCATCAGATGTTTCGCTTTCCAGGTGACCGTATCATTCAATTCAATAAGACCGGTTGTTGTTCCGGCAACTGCCTGCTCCTGTGTATGGGCCATAGATTTTTTATGTAAATCGATACTTCTGGCAAGATCGAACACTGTCTGGGCCGGGGCGCTGATAAATGTTGTGAGATGAATCGTCGGCATTATTTTCGATGGTTTTTTGGATCTGGAGAAATTCAAACGCTCATTTTCTTCATCAATTAAATGGCAATTTAACTACTCGCGCCTGTAAGAGTTTATCACGCACTTTGATAAATATCTTCGCATCAATTTTTGAAAAAACAGGACTAACGTATCCAAGTCCAATCGCTTTACCCAGCGTCGGTGATTGCGTGCCCGACGTAACATAACCGATAGTCATTCCTGAAAAGTCCTTGATTTCATAATGAGAACGCGGAATTCCCTTTTCAAGCATTTCAAATCCTACTAATCTGGACTTAACTCCCTGTTTTTTTTGACTCTCTAATATTTCCTTCGCTGTAAAATCTTTGTTGAACTTTGTGATCCATCCAAGTCCCGCTTCTAATGGAGATGTTTTATCATCAATATCATTTCCATATAAGCAGTAACCCATCTCCAACCGCAATGTATCCCTCGCACCCAATCCGATTGGCTTTAAACCCTGCGGTCCGCCAATTTCAAAAATCGCATCCCAAATTTTATTCGCCGCCTCTTTTTCATCTTCAAAATAAATCTCAACACCACCCGCACCAGTATAGCCAGTAGCACTGATGAGCACATTATCCACACCCGCAAACTTTCCTTTCACAAAAGTATAATACTTCAGATTCAGTATGTCCATCTCCGTTAGAGGTTGCAAAATTTTGGAAGCATTGGGTCCCTGGATCGCCAGTAAACATGTTTTTGAAGAGATGTTGTGCATCTCTGCTTTCTTCTTATTATGCAACGATATCCAATTCCAATCTTTCTCAATGTTCGAAGCATTCACGACAAGCATGTATACCTTGTTCTCTTCAATACAATAAACCAACAGATCATCCACAATCCCACCATTGTCATTCGTGAGGCAGCTGTATTGAGCTTTTCCTTCAGTCAGAACGGAAGCATCGTTTGTGGTTACACGTTGTATCAGGTCCAGCGCGTCCGGACCCTTAATAATGAATTCACCCATATGGCTTACATCAAAAACACCAGCGTTAGTGCGCACGGCATTGTGTTCGTCATTTATGCCGGTATAACTAATCGGCATATTATAACCCGCAAACTCAACCATCTTGGCACCAAGCGCGATATGCTTCTGTAAAAACGGAGTACTCTTCATTGAGCGAAAGTAAATAAATGTGGCGAATGTAGATTTAGTTGACAGCGGAGAGTAGACAGTTGACAGATTTTTGCAGAAACTTGTATCGAAAATACTGTCATCTGATAAACAATTAGGGCCTCTGCCTTTCGGCAAAAGCCCCTGTTCCAACTTCAACCCTGCCTGCCAACCTGCGGTTAGCAAACCGGCGGGCAGCTCTTTACATCATCTTTGACAAAATATCTGAAGGGAAATATAAGTTTTCATTCTCGTCCTTTCTGAGTGATTTGTTTGCTGGTGATGAAATGAATTCATCAAGGTCGATAGTAAACTCAATTTGTTTCGAATTCCTCGATCTGGTCATTGATACCGAAGTTTTTTCGTTAACCGAATCTTTTGTTTTTTTATGTTTTGATGAATCCGATTTGTTTTTATAACGATACTTGTTATCCTGCGTTCTGTCGCGTTCTTCATTATCGTCAGAGTTTCTAAATCGTTCGTCTGTTCTTTTTATTCCTTCATTTGTCATTACATATTCCACATCACTGCTCCATGAATATGAGTCATCCCATTGATCATCCCAATCGACATTCCATCCACGATGACGACGATTCAAGTTTATGCTGAACCAATGATAATCATCAACACTTCTGTCAATGTAAAACCTTTTTCCAACCGGAATCTCCGCAACAATCAATACTTGTTGATTACGGAATTTTTGATTCGGTGTTACGGCAAATCCGGGAGGCAGATACAAAACACTGTCCACTTGTTTGGTATTAAATTGAATCTGGCTCGCGAGATCTTTAGCAATGCCCGGATTATTACCGTGACTGAATCTTACGCGATGGATATGATATGCCGAATCCTTACTTTTTACTACATGCAATCTTACAGTATTCATCATCACGCTATCTTCATTCACACTATAAAAAGGAGCGTCTCCGTCCCAATGAAATCCAAACCAAACGCTCCCATAATAATTCACTTTTTCATCTGCAACACTGATTACGATTTTACCGGTTGTAGGCTGATTCAGATTTATTTCATCATCCACACTCGCCCTCGTTCTGAAATTGTTCAGCACCATGCTTGCAAAAACAATAAAGCATATCAACCCGACCACCCACAAACTACCAAAAGCATAGCCGAGGTAATTATTTCTTGAACGTGCTCCCATGATTCGTCTGATCAACCACGTTAGTAACGCAACAACAGGAATGCACAGGAACAAAACAAGACTTGTCCATGCCAGAAAATTCTGCCAAAATCCGGCGAGCAAATAATTTCTAAACGGAAAAAAACCTGCCCCGCTAAACAGCAAACCAATCAACACCATGATCAGCGCGAATGCTATGACACCAGCTATGAATAAAAAGAACGCTTTGAATAAAACACCGATTGCATGCCCGAGACCACTACCTGTTCTTCTTACAACCGGAACTGCTTCTGTTGCAAAATGTCTGGTTGCTTGTTTGAACTCCTGACCGAATTGCTGTGCCTTATCTCTCATTTCCGAACTCATTTGCGTAGCGCGACCTTTAAATCCTTCCAAATCGCTTTTAATGGTATTCTTGATCGATTCAAGATCTACTTTTTCTCCGCGCATTTCCAGTTTTTCGGAAGCGGTTGTCGCTTCAGGCAATACAATCCATAAAATAACATAGGTTATGAATAATGTGCCGCCGAAGCCGCCCGTTACAAATACGGGACCCGGATCAAAATCGAACCATGCATTTCGGAAAATAGATGTGATGATGCCAAGAATTAATGGCAATGCAAATATTAACCGGGGTATCCAAACGTCGATATGAAAATATGCTGCCAGCCCGCTTGCAACGCCTGCGAGCATTCTATTTTCAGGATTTCTGTAAAGGCGTTTGCGGATGTTTGTTGTGATCGATTTCGAAGGCACTACGATCCACAAAATGATATAGAGCAGGAATCCGGAACCAAATCCGCCAAATGTTATCAGCGCAAAAATGATTCTTACAATAGCCGGATCTACTCGCAAATATGCTGCTAGTCCACCACACACACCACCTAGAATTTTGTCGTTCTCCGACCGGTATAAACGATGTGGCTCTTCGGTTGTGTATGACTGTTGGGATGAAGTACTCTGTTGATAACTTGCACTGCTGGCAGTGCCCGTATTTGGAGTTACATCCTCTTCTTCAAAATCTTCAGGTCTGCCCATACTTACTATAATTGCATTCACGTCTTCGTCAGTAATACAGGTTGATCCTTTTTGAAGTCTCTCAGAAAAAAGTTCTGCAAATCGATTTTCAATATCGTTGATAATTTCATCCCGCCCCTCTTCATTGGCAAAATGTCTCCGCAGACTATCGATATACTGTTTCAGTATATCGTAGGCAGTCTCCTCTATGGGAACCACCCTGCCGTGGAAGTTTATGTTAATGATCTTTTTCATTGTATGCGTATTTGAAGGTTGAAGTTTAGAAACTTGGGTTTTGGTTTGTGGTATCAGGTAAACTATCAGTTTTATTTGCCAAAGCATGAACAGCATTGGCTAATTCACTCCAGGTAGTTTCCAGTTCTTTATAAAAGGCCAATCCTTTTTCTGTAAGCGAAAAATATTTCCTTGGGGGACCTGAATTACTTTCTACCCATCTATAAGTAAGCATGTCCGAATTTTTTAATCGAGTCAATAAAGGATAAAGGGTCCCTTCCAGAATTTGCAGGTTGGCAGATTTCATTTCTTCCACTATATCACTCGGGTAGGCTTCGCCGCGCCTGATGATGGAAAGAATACAAAACTCCAGGATGCCTTTTCGCATTTGGCTCTGGGTGTTTTCTATATTCATAAACTAATTTTTTTTAATCGCAGAGGTAAAAAGAGGGGCGACCGTGGATAAGAAGATTTTTTCTAACGCTCACCCCACTACCAATCTTTACCTTTCCTGCTACGATACAAATATAGGGTGAATTTTAGTACTATGCAACACAAAGTACCAAATTAAAAATGGTAATTTACATAAGCTGCTAATCAGTTTTGCGTGAAATGCAGTCTGGATAAGGGTTTGAGGTAGATTCCAAGCCTTGAAAAAAGTTAGCGGCAAATTGATAAAAGGTAAAAAAGAATGGTAAATGGTGTCAATGCTCGCTATGTCCAAGGTTCATTGCCTATTTCCTTAACCCAATTTCCCGCAATCTTTCATCAAGATATTCTCCGGCAGTGGCGTCAGGATAGGCTTTGGGATGACTTGAATCAACACAAGTTTGCAAACACGCAAGGCTCATACTGCTTTTTGGATGCAGGAAAAATGGAATTGAAAACCGAGACGTATGCCATTTGTCACGTGGAGGATTAACAACCCGGTGCGTGGTCGATTTCAGTTTGTTGTTTGTAAACCTCTGCAGCATGTCGCCTACGTTAACTACAATCTGGTCGGGCAACGATGTTACGGGTACCCAATCATTCTGCCTGGTCAAAATTTCCAATCCATCTGCGGACGCGCCGACAAGTAGCGTGATCAAATTAATATCCTCATGTTGCTCAGCTCTGATTGCCGATTTTGGTTCCTGCGTGATCGGTGGATAGTGTATCGCTCGTAAAATAGAATTTCCATTGTGAATGTAGTTATCGAAATAATGCTCATCTAAACCGAGATATAAAGCAATTGCCTGCAACAGCGCCCTGCCCGATTTTTCGAAGGCCCGATATGCTTTGAAAAAAGTTGGAGTGAACGCAGAAACTTCCGATACGGAAACATTCGGCGGATATTCAGACTTCACCGGATCGTTATCATTCACCGTTTGGCCGAATTGAAAAAATTCTTTCAGATCAGGAGCATCGCTGCCTTTCGCATGTTCCTTACCGAAAGAAGTATAGCCTCTTTGTCCGGCAAGTTCTGCTTTCTCGTATTTTTTCTTCTGCTCCAACGGCATTGAAAAAAACTGTTGTACGTATTTGTACAAGTCGGAAATTAGCGCGTCCGAAATTCCGTGATTCTTTACTGCGACGAATCCGACTTCTTCGTATGCTTTTCCAATTTGTTGTACAAAATCTGCTTTCTTTTTCGGATCTCCTGATAAAAAATCAGCAAGATCCACAACAGGAATGGCCATATGTTATACTGATTTTAGGTGATTATTGCAGAAACGAAAAGTGCTCTTGAAATTCGTTTTTGCAGTAGAATAAATTATTTCGATTGACGACAGCAATGACATTAGTCAGAATTTGTAAGTAGATTTACCTCGTAAAATTAGAAATTTTGAAAGAAAGATCTGGTCTCCTGTTCTGCCTGGTTTTAATATTTTTTGCTTCTTGTTCGCCGGCCTACAAAAAATTCATTTCGAATTATAATACGGATCGTCACAATCCTGACCCGGACTATAGCAGCCTGTTTTATTGGGCTGCGCATCCCTACAAACATGATCCGTCGGACAGCGTGCCGGCGCCGTTACTTCAATCCACGATCAAAGATTCTGTCGTCGATGTATTCTTTATCCACCCCACTACCTTTGGATCCAAAGGAGATACCGTATGGAACGCCGATATCAACAATCCTAAAACAAATGCAAAAACGGATTACACTTCCATCTTATACCAGGCAAGTGTGTTCAACGAATGTCGGGTGTTTGCGCCGCGTTACAGACAGGCAAATATTCGGGCATATTTTACCAATGATTCCGCGGCAACAAAAGCTTTCGATCTCGCTTATGAAGATATTCGAAATGCTTTTCAATATTATCTCGATCACTTCAATCAAGGTCGTCCGATTATCATTGCCTCGCATAGCCAGGGAACAACACATGCCGGAAAATTGTTGAAGGATTTCTTCGAAGACAAACCGCTTAAATCCAAACTAGTTGCTGCTTACATCATCGGAATGGCGATACCAAAAGATTATTTTTCATCGCTTCAGCCTTGCAAAGATTCTTTGCAGACAGGCTGCTTTGTCGGATGGCGCACGTACAAAAAAGGATATGAACCGGAATTTGTGAAAAAAGAAAACGGAAATGGTTATGTGACCAATCCTTTAACATGGACAACCACCACTGAATATGCTCCAAAAAATTTAAACCGCGGATCAGTGTTGAGAGATTTCAACAGAGTTGAATACAACGTGTGTGACGCGCAAATTCATGACGATGTGTTGTGGGCCCATAAACCGCACTTCAAAGGCAGCTTTTTCTATCGCACGAAAGTCTATCACATCGGTGATATCAATTTATTTTATTTAAACGTTCGGGACAATGTGCGAACGAGGATCAGTGCGTATTGGAAGCGCTGATCGCGGATTACTCCGATATAGACCGGATTTGCACGGAGCGAAATTCACTACTTCAGTTGGATCGAATATTTTGCTTGGATAGAAAATCCTTTTCTTCTTCGCTTAAATCAACCAACGCGTATGTACCTACGACGTTAATCAACATTTCGTCGAATATTCTTGTAACGTCCCGCAAGCTGGAAGAGGGTGCTGGCTTGATAGTTACATACATATCATTTCTACCCTTTTTAAATTCTTTTTTTGCATCAAGTAGAGTTTGCTTTTGCCGAATTATATTTCCAATACCGGTTTGAAAAGAATAATTACAGATTCCGAATTGCTGATATTCTATTGCATCAGATAACGAACCATGGTAATAAAACACCGAATCATTGCCGAGTGGAATAATAGTGAGGGCAGTGGTTTGACGAATGTTGGTAGTTCCATTTTCGGGCAGGTAAAAATTCATCGCTTTAGTTTTGCTCCATGTGGTAGTAACAATAAAAAAAGTAATCAACAAAAAACCCAGATCTACCATTGCAGTGAGGTCAACGCTTGTTGGTAATTTTTTTGAACGGCGCGCGATTCCCTTTTTCCCGTGTGTACGGGAACCCGAATTAAGTTCTGCCATAAAACTGAATTAATGGTTTGGAAAAAATCGGAAGAAAAAAGCTGCTTTACGAGGAGATGCAAAATCCAAACTATTCCATATTGCGGATTCTCGCCCTGAGAAAGTAAAACAATAATTCAGAATAAGACTTATGTATTATATCCGCGAAAATCCGCCTCATATCGCGCAATCCGCGTTTAGAAATCTGCACTTCCCGGAGTTCTGGGAAACGCAATTACATCACGAATATTAGACATTCCTGTTACAAACAAAACCATTCTTTCAAATCCCAGCCCGAAGCCTGCATGCGGAACTGATCCAAATCTTCTCGTATCGAGATACCACCACATTTCTTCAATGGGAACATGCATTTCTCTCATTCGTTGCTCGAGTTTTCCGAGTCGTTCTTCTCTCTGTGACCCTCCAACAATTTCTCCGATACCGGGCGCAAGGATATCCATAGCAGCAACCGTTTTTCCATCATCATTTTGGCGCATGTAAAATGCTTTGATCTCTCTCGGATAGTTGGTAACGATAACAGGTTTTTTAAAATGTTTTTCTACAAGGTATCTTTCGTGTTCACTTTGCATATCGATTCCCCATTTCACGTCAAATTTGAATTTCTTTTTTTTGTATGCGGCAGAATTTAGCAGGATATCGATTGCTTCTGTATATGTGATTCTCTGAAAATCGTTGTTAACTACAAATTCAAGTTTCTCTATCAAGCCCATTCCGCTTCTTTCTTCTTGCGGTTTTTGCTTTTCTTCATCCGCAAGACGCTGGTCAAGAAACTCAAGATCATCCCTGTTATTTTTCATCGTGTAACTGATAAGATACTTGATGAAAGTTTCAGCAAGGTTCATATTGTCCTCCAAATCATAAAAAGCCATCTCTGGTTCAATCATCCAAAATTCAGCAAGGTGCCGGGGAGTGTTTGAATTTTCTGCCCGGAAAGTCGGACCAAAAGTATAAATCTCGCTAAACGCCATCGCTCCCAATTCGCCTTCGAGCTGACCACTCACCGTGAGGTTCGTTGATTTTCCAAAAAAATCTTCTTTAAAATTTACTGAGCCGTCTTCATTACGCGGCGTTTTATCAAAAGGCAAAGTAGTTACCCGAAACATTTCACCTGCGCCCTCCGCATCGGAAGCAGTGATAACAGGAGTATGGAGATAGACGAATCCTCTCTCGTTAAAAAATTGATGGATCGCAAATGCCAAAGAATGGCGCACTCGAAAAATTGCCCCGAATGTATTCGTCCGAAAACGCAGATGAGCAATCTCTCTCAAAAATTCCAGGCTATGCTTCTTTGGTTGGAGGGGAAATTTTTCGGCATCGCAGTCACCGAGGATCTCGAGTGATTTGGCTTTTAATTCGAGCTTTTGTCCTTTACCTAACGACGGCAGAAGTTCACCGGTAATCTTCAAAGATGCGCCTGTGGTAATACGTTTTAACACAGACTCGTCAAATAAACCAAGCTCAACAACTACCTGCAGGTTGTTGTTGGTAGATCCATCGTTCAACGCAATGAACTGATTATTTCTGAAAGTGCGCACCCAACCCATAACTGTAATTTCCTGATTCTTCGGCTCGAGCTCCAGCACTTCTTTTATCTTGGTTCTCTTGTTGAACATGTTTTTCGATTAAAAATTTCTTAAAAAATTGAGTGCGCAAAGATAAAGCGGCACATTAGTATTTCATGCATATGGACTGAATTACCAGAGATAATATCGGATGAAATCTGATCAGGATCTCAGTTGCCACTGATCTTATTAAGTATCAAATAACGTTGAACTTGGGGCCAGAATCTAAAATATATTTTTGCTTTATGCGTTTTTATATTAACATTGCATTGGATTTAAGCTGATTAGTTCTTTCCTTTTGCTCACAGACCATCAGTTTTAGCCATTCCGTTCACAAGTAATCAAATTTCAATTTTTCAAAATCTTTTCAACAAAACAGGCCATCTGTTAATTTGTCTCTAACTCTCAAGTGTTTTTATGTACGACATACTCCAATTGAACGACATGCTCGTTCCTGAGCTGCTGGATATAGCAGATCAACTAAAAATCCAAAATGCAAAAAAACTCGACAAGCAGGAACTTGTCTACAAAATATTAGATAAACAGGCACTATTATCAAGCGAAAAAGGCGATAGTACTGATAAACCCAAGCGAAAGCGAATTATAAAAACTTCCACAGCGAATTCCAGTGAAGAAGCCTTTGTCGAAAATGATGACATCAAATCAAAAAAAACAGAATTGAAAAAAGATCCGAGGAAAAAAGAAGAAAAGCCTGTAATTAATAAAAAGGCAACAAGAAAAAAAGAGGAAGAAATTTCCGAACCTGCACAAAAAACTCTCCATATAGTTGACGATGAAGATGAGGAAGTGCCAGTCGTGAGTCCCGAATCGGAGGAAGAAAGCGTTGAAGCTCCTGAAGAATCCGATAGTAACGCAGAAGTAACCCGCCATAGTGGAGGCAGTGATCAACTACAAAATAAAGTTTATCCTCAGCGTCGTAACGATGCATTCAATATTGAATTTGACGGAGTGATCCAGGCCGAAGGAGTTTTGGAAATGATGCCCGACGGATATGGATTTTTACGCAGCAGCGATTACATGTATCTATCATCTCCCGATGACGTGTATGTATCTCCTTCGCAAATCAAATTATTTGGATTAAAAACGGGTGACACTGTATTTGGAGCTGTTCGTCCACCAAAAGAAGGCGAAAAATATTTTGCATTGCTAAAGGTAGAGACGATTAATAACAAGAGTCCGGAAGAAGTGCGTGACAGAGTACCATTCGATTACCTCACACCACTCTTTCCCTTCGAAAAATTAAATCTTTTCAACTCCCCAACCGATTATTCAACAAGAATTATAGACTTGTTTACGCCAATAGGAAAAGGTCAGCGTGGATTAATTGTTGCACAACCAAAAACAGGTAAAACAATGTTGTTAAAAGCAGTCGCGAATGCGATTGCAGTTAACCATCCCGACTGCTACCTAATGATTGTATTGGTCGATGAACGTCCTGAAGAAGTTACTGACATGGAGCGCAGCGTAAAAGCCGAAGTGATTGCTTCTACGTTTGACGAACCTGCAGAAAAACATGTGAAGGTTTCTACGATCGCGTTGCAAAAAGCGAAGCGCCTGGTTGAGTGCGGGCACGACGTAATCATATTGCTTGATTCGATTACCCGTCTTGCGCGTGCACATAATACAGTTGCTCCGGCCTCCGGTAAAGTACTTAGTGGTGGCGTGGAAGCAAATGCGATGCAGAAACCAAAACAATTTTTTGGTGCCGCAAGAAAAATTGAAAATGGTGGCTCACTGACAATCCTGGCAACCGCTTTGATTGACACCGGTTCTAAAATGGATGAAGTAATCTTCGAAGAATTTAAGGGAACTGGTAATATGGAACTTCAATTGGATCGTAGATTGTCCAATAGAAGAATATACCCCGCAATTGATCTCGTCGCATCATCAACACGTCGCGATGATCTGCTCCTGGAAAGAGAAATTCTTCAACGCATGAATCTCCTCCGCGTTTACCTGAACGATATGAATACCGAAGAAGCCATGAACGAATTGCTCAAACGCATGCGTGGCACGAAGAGTAATGAAGAGTTTTTGGCGAGTATGAACTCGTAACAAATTTGTCGATGAAGAATGTGAAAATGTGGAAATGTGTCGGGAGTCGTCATTTCGAACGGAGTCCGCCGGAGGCGGACGAAGTGAGAAACCTAGCCGAATCTTCAACCATTGACATTGAGACAAATCATACCGATAGCCATGTATTTAGTTCCATTAAAAGGCACGAGATTTCTCACTTCGTCCGCCTCCGGCGGACTCCGTTCGAAATGACGACTCCCGACACATTCCCACATTTCCACATTCCCACATTTTCACATTCTTCATCCATCACATTTCCACATTTGTTAAACCAGCGCATCTATCTTTTTCGCAAGTTGCCTGTCCTTGTCCGTAACAATATCTCCCGCATCATGTGTCGATAACCAGAACTCCACACGGTTATACACATTCGTCCATTCAGGATGGTGATCCATTTTTTCCGCTTCGATCGCAACTCTTGTCATGAATCCAAATGCTTCTGAAAAATTTTTGAATTCGAATTTTTTGTACAGCTTGTTTTTTTCTTCCTTCCACATAAAAAATGATTTAAAATTTTTCGATTCGGGAAATAGAGAGTTTAAAAAATCAGGTGGCCTTTATTTTTTATTTTTTCGTGCGCCAGTTCAGTCACAAGTTGAATTCCGTTGACCTTTTTTATGCCATTTATCAAATCAGACAACGCAGCATCATCAACAGTATCCCCCTTCAGCAACCATAAAAAATCGAGATGCCTGAATTCCGGTAGCAGGTACTCTCCTTCGAAATGGTTACTATATAGATAGTGAGTAAGTGCACTGTATGATTGGGGACATTCGTATACGTAAAAAAAATATTTTCTCTTTTTTTTATCCAGTTGAATCTCGATCTGGTTGTTGATACGGAAGTCGAAACGAAGCTGGTTATTTAATTGCCAGCAAAGTTGGTACCCCTTAAGCGGCGCTACAATACCTAACAATCTTGCATTGTCAAAAAAATCATTTGCGAGTTCGTCTATGTCGAGTTTGAGGCGCATTGAATAAATGTGATGTGATGAATGCGTAAATTATTAACCCACGACCGCGTTTGAGCCTTTTATCACTTTCATCACATTTTGTTACTGGCTAAATTGTACTTCCGCCTGCACACTATCAGTCCCTCTCATATATCCCACTGTTGTCTTATCTCCTTTTTTGAATTTTGACAATGCCTCCATATAATTTTCTAATGAGTAAACGGGATAGTCACCGAGTTTGACGATGATATCTCCCACTTTCAGTCCCGCCTTTTGCGCCGGTCTTCCTTCACTCACTCCATCAACACGGACACCGCTTCCACTATATGTATAGTCGGGCATTATTCCTAATGTTACACTAAACCTTGTTGACGTTACATTCTGCGGTTCCCGCGTTTTCGTAAATGCCAACCGGTTTTTCTTGTTCAGGTTCTCTAAAAGATCGTAGATATATTTTACTACTTGCAACTCTCCCAGATAATTGATCCTGTCGAAATCATCGGTCGGTTTGTGATAATCGTTATGCAAACCGGTAAAGAAGAATAAAACCGGTATATCTTTTCTATAAAAAGATGTATGATCACTTGGGCCTACGCCACTCGAATCAAATCTGATAGTGAAATATTTCTTACCGTTGTCAGTACTGAGCACTTCGCTCCAGGAAGGCGACGTACCAATTCCTCCGACTGTCAATACATGTGAACTGTCATTTAATCTTCCAACCATATCCATATTCAACATATAGTTCACCTTGGTAAGATCAATCGTCGGATGCTCCACATAATATTTTGAACCGAACAATCCCAATTCTTCGCCCGAAAATGCAATAAACAAATAGTTGTTCTTTTTTAGTTTTGATTTTTTGAGCATTCGGGCTAGCTCGATGAGTGCCGCGGTCCCACTGGCATTGTCATCCGCACCATTGTGAATCATTTTCTCCGCCCCTTTATAAAGTGAATTTCCATCTTCACCATAACCAAGATGATCATAGTGAGCGCCGAGAATAATTGTGGTCGGTGCCGCATTGTCAATATAGCCGATTATATTATGCCCGGTTCTTAATTTGTCTCCTATATCAACGCTGATCTTCACATCAAGCGTTGCTGACTCGTCTCTGAAATATTTTCTCTTACCTTCTTTGGTGACATACAAAACCGGCAACTCACTTATAGGCGACTTATCCTTCGGATCAAACGCGATATCATCTGCTTTTTTGGAACTGTTAAAGAAAATTACTGCCGTTGCGCCCTTCTTTTGAAATTCTTTTACCTTTTCATTCAACGTTCCATAAATATCAAAATGAGGATTGTTTTGATTTTGTTCAACCAGTTCCTTGATGTCTGCAAACCATGGAACACCGCTTTCCTGCAACGCAATTGCGAACGTTCCTTCGACTTTTTTTACAGCACTAAATGCGAGTGGGAAAAATTCTTTATCCAGCAGAAGTTCTTTATCATTTACGATAAAATGTGCATCCTTGATTTGTTTTCCGTCATATATCACAAATGACTGAAGCCAGCCATTATTTTCTCCTTTGGGTTGTAAATTTATTTTTTGGAATTCATCAACGATATAATCGCTCGCAAGTTTTTCACCATTGGTGCCTGCTCTTCTGCCCTCAAGCTTATCATCTGCGAGATAATGGATCTCCGCTTCCAGATTGTCGAGCGTTTGTTTATCAGTTTTTTTAAGTTTTTGTGAATAAGTGGAAGATAAGGCAGTGCAAAAGGCGAAACATGCAAGCAAAATGCAGCGCATCATATATAACGTTTTAGAAAAACTTCCTGGCATACAAAGGTATGTGTGGCAAACGCTATTCCAAAAAGATAAAAAAATAATTCCGGCACGATGCTCGCAATAAATCATGTACATTCGATTTCGAGTTAAACCATTCCTATTGAAATATATGAGACGGATAATCACGATATTTCTCGTCGTTATTTCCCAGATTGCGTTTGCTAAAACCGTGATCATTGGTTCAGGCAAAGGAGTTGTCAGCAAAGTAAACATGAACGGACTTGAACCCGGCGATATTTTAGCCATTACTCCTGGCAAATATGCCGGTGGCAATTTTTCTGATCTCAAAGGGATCAGCATTATCAACAATAACGGACTTGTAACATTTAACGGAAAGGTTGAATTATCCGGCAACGCTGATCTCACAATTTCCGGCACAGGCGATAGTGCATCATTTTACGGATTTTATTTTGCCCGGGGAGGTTTCGCAATAACAAAAAAATGCGTCGGCCTTAGAATATATAATTGTGAGGCGCGTAATATTTCGAGATTTGTCGACGCTTCGGAAAATCAATTGACATTGACATATACCGGCGACACCTCCACGATACTCATGCGCCGAGTTGCCATCGCCAATATCAAACTAAATAAATGTGGCGTTCTTTTTTGTGGATCCTTTGGACTTCCCCATAATCTCCACAATGTAATTGACAGCATCGCTGTCTTCAATGTTACGTACGATTCCACGAATGAAGAAGGCATGGTTGTGTTTGGAGCAAATATTTACCGGTTCGATTTTCATGATATACGCATTCACGAAATTCCCGTCTATAATAATCATGACTTAGGCATGTTCAGTGTGTATGGAGGAAATGGACAAGTGCATAATGTATATAGAAACGGCGGATGGGGATGGTTGTGCCGCATGTTTGGAGGAAGCATCGATTCAGTTCGGGATATCTGGGTTTATAATAATATCGATATTAATTCTACTGGTTATGGTACAGCCGATATAAGAGTTGAATCTGGTCAATGGGGACCTTCAAAATTTTTTACCGGTGTTAATATTCATATCGTTAATAACACTTCAGGAAACAAGGAAGATCGTATGAATTACACGACAGCAGTTGCGCTGATTCCAAAGCTCGAACAAGGTTATACCTGCGAAATAAAAAATAATCTTTCATTCAATAATCAAAACCCCGGTCGAAGTGGAACCGGTTTCGAATATTGGAATATTGCAAGTGCACTTGATACCGGGGGAAATTTTTATTTCATCAGTGCAAAAGCAGCCGGATTGAAAGACAGCATTGATTGCTATCTTCTTCCGGAAAGTCAGGCCGTCGATCAGGGTGTGTCAGTATCATTTGTTCATGATGACATTGAAGGACTTTCGCGCCCTCGAGGACGTGCCTATGATGTCGGAGCAAGGGAATCTGCTTTCACATCGAAAGCTGTATCGGAAGCCGAAACCAAAATAGTTTGGGAGGATAAGAAAGAATATTTCATGTTACTTGCACTTTTAGTAGTGATCTTGCTGGGCGTCTTTGTTCTAAGAAAAATGCGGGCAGAAAACCGCGCCCGTAGCGGCCATCGCTATAGTGACCGGCACAATGTTAAAAGATGATTTAATTTGAATAATATCATGCGTACATGTGTTAATTTTCCTTTACTTTTGCAGATTAGCCTTTTCCGATCGGCTTTTTGATCACCGGAAAATGGAAATGGTAAATTGTACACCTGAATGGCGCTACCGCACCTTATTAAGTATGTTTACACAAATGGAACCGACGAAGTAATCCGGCGGGGGAAAAAAATCCATGCTATCGGCTTTGTTGAATTGATCGAATACGACGAATTGTTCGAGTCAGTTACGTTTAGGATTAAAGATGATAGCTATTCTACCTACTACAAAGTCTACGTACAAAAATTCAAAGACCCAAAGACACTGTCGATAAGATGTAGTTGTCCCTACAATCTCGGGGATATTTGTCGCCATGAAGCAGCTGCATTGATTCAATTGCAGGAATTGCTCGATAGAAACCTTCTGAAGGCAGAAGAGGTTCTTTACAACCAGTCCCACACGGTGGTAAAAATGAAATTTATCGACTTGAAAAGTATCCGGTTATTATGTTCCCCGGAAACTTTTGAACAGGCGGAAAAATATCTACGCGTTCAAAGGCCAGAAATAGAATATGCAAAAGATGAAACGGTAAAAGCTGTTGTGGAATTGGATGGTAATCCTTTCAAGGTGCTTATTCGCAAAAATGAAGAGAGGAATTTCGATACAAGTTGTGAATACGATGATCCAACCCATCCATTGTGCCTTCCGAAAGTAATCGTGTTTTTACAGCTCCTCCATGCGCACGGACCATACTATTTTGACAGTATCAGGAATTGGGACAAAGAAAAAAATAAGTTACTTGAAGCATATGGTTACTCATTAGCAGATAACCTCGAAGGAAAATTTGAATTTTCCTATAAGGATGGAAAGCCGTTTTTGAGAGTCCTCGACACAACGATCAAACGCGTAGCTCCGACGAGTACAAATTATCAGAAACAAAGGCCCCTTCCCGAAGCTGAGCCAATTGCTGAAGTCGCGGAGAAAGAATCCGGATCGATTCAACGGTTAGGCATTGTTTTCAACTTCAATCACGCCCCATATCCCGGATTTTCCGTCGAGGCCATTAGTGGAGAAAGTAACGACGAACAAACTTCTTTTGCCGGCAAGATAGAAAAAATGGAGTTAGTCAAATTCACAAATACGGATTCATTTAATGAGAATGACAGGCAACTCATTTATTCATTGCGCAAGGTGCAAGAGCATGAGATCAATAAATACCTAAATAGGAATTCTCCTTTCAGCGGAATGTGGGAAAACATTATTCACCAGGAAGAAGATGACTTGCCGGAAGAGACAAAGGCACTAATGATCGAATATCTTCATCCAAGATTCCGGAAATTATTTACTGATCTAAATGATAATCCATTTGTATTTTATTTGAATGGACATAAGCCATTTAAAACGGCAAATCTCCAACCTGTCGGCGTTTCAACGGATCAACTCACTCCATTCTTTAAAGTAGTTCAGTCAAAGAACCAGTATGAAGTGCGATGTTTTGTCAAAATAAACGGCCAGCCAGTCGACATACTGAACAATGAATGCAAGAGCAGCGTCCTGTTTTTTTACAACGGTAATTTATATCTCTGGAGCCGCCAGGAAGATATCGCGATTGTTGAAAAATTTGCGGTCAAAAAGAAATATTTAATTGATAAGGATGATTGGTCAAGCCAATTAAGAAGTTTTATACTGCCGCTGACAAAAGATTATCACGTAGAATTCGAACAGGATCTGATCAAGGAAATCAAAAGCGGTGATCCTGAAAGAAAGTTATTGCTTCAGGAAAAGGGCGATTACCTTTTGTTTCAACCGATTTTTTCATATAAAGGTTTTGAAACCACGCACGGAGGCAAAGATGAAATCATTGTCCCGGACGGCGACAAAGTGCTCATCATCCATCGCGACAAGGAAGCAGAGGCAGATTTTATTTCTAAACTGGAGTCGCTGCATTCACAGTTTATTCATCCGCAGGGTTCAGCCAGTCTTGCACTGAAAGGAAATGATGTGTTGCGGAATAACTGGTTTTTTCTTTTTACGGATGCAATGCAGGAAATGAAAGTGGCTGTATATGGATACGACGCCTTGAAAAACTTCCGCTTCAATACAGCCAGGCCACAAACAAAAATTCACATCAGTGGCAACACTGACTGGTTCGATGCAAGGGTAGATATTGTATTCGGAGATCAAAAAGTCACCATCGCAGATGTAAAAAAAGCGTTGGCAAATCGCCAGCAATTTGTGCCGCTGACCGATGGGACTCTCGGTGTTTTGCCGGAAGAATGGGTTAAGAAATATTCCTTGCTGTTCCGCGTCGGAGAAGGAAAGGTAAATCAATTGCGCCTGTCCAAATATCACATGAGCGTTATTGATGAGTTGTACGAAGGAAGGGATGAGGAAGAACTCATCATTCATCTTGAAAAAAAATACGAACAACTACGGGAATTTAAAACGATCAAAGAAATCCCTCCACCTCCACACCTGGATCATATCCTGCGACCATACCAGGTTCACGGGTTTCATTGGCTTAATTATTTACATGAAGTGAACTGGGGCGGCATTCTTGCGGATGATATGGGTTTGGGTAAAACGGTACAGGCCCTGAGTTTCCTGCATCATTATAAAAAAACGAATGAGAAGTTGAGAGCATTGGTTGTTTGTCCAACCACACTTATTTTCAACTGGGAAAATGAAATCAAGAAATTCACTCCCGAACTCACATATTACATTCATCATGGTGGCGACAGGATTCGCAACAAGCAGGCGCTCGATCAATACGACGTCATCATCACTACATATGGAACATTGCGGAGTGATATTAAACTGTTGCTGGAAATACCTTTTGATTATGTAGTCCTGGACGAATCGCAAGCGATCAAAAATCCTGGAAGCAAGGTTACTAAGGCGGCCTGCCTTCTGCATGCAAAACATCGCTTATGCATGAGCGGTACACCGTTGCAGAATAATACATTTGACATATTTGCGCAAATGAATTTCCTGAATCCGGGAATGCTGGGTAGCCTGGAATTTTTCCGGCAGGAATTCGCTATACCTATCGATAAATTTGGCGAACCCGATCGCAAGGATCACTTGAGAAAACTCTTATTCCCATTTATATTAAGGAGAACGAAGGAACAGGTTGCCAAAGATCTTCCGGAAAAAACGGAAACCATTTTGTATTGCGAAATGGAAGAAGAACAACGCAAGGTGTACGACGCCTATCGGAACGATTATCGCGACAAAATCCTTGGTACAATCGAATCGCAGGGAATACAAAGATCACAGTTGACCATCCTGCAGGGCCTGATGAAGCTACGCCAGATATGTGATTCGCCTGCTATTCTTAACGAAACTGAAAGATATCCAAATCATTCCATCAAGCTGGATGAACTCGCCAGAGAGATCACTGAAAATATCGGAGATCATAAAGCGCTTGTTTTTTCGCAGTTCCTGGGCATGCTCGGACTAATCAAGGAAAAACTAAAGTCGCTCAATGTCAAGTTTGAATATTTTGATGGAAGCACTTCTGCACCTGACAGGGAAAAAGCTATCCGGAACTTCCAGGAGGATGATTCCTGCCGGGTGTTCTTAATTTCCTTAAAAGCCGGAGGTGTCGGATTAAACCTTACTGCTGCTGACTATGTCTATATCGTCGATCCATGGTGGAATCCTGCCGTTGAGCAACAAGCAATCGACCGGACCCATCGCATTGGACAGACAAAAAACATTTTCGCGTATCGAATGATTTGCAAAGACACGATCGAGGATAAGATTCTTGGTCTCCAGGAAAAGAAACGGGTCCTCGCCAAAGACCTTATCGTGGATGATGACGGATTTGTAAAGAGTCTTTCCCGCGAAGATGTAGAATACCTGTTCAGTTAACCTATCAGATTCGCCCTGGCGCCATTGTTTTCTATTAACACATCTGGGAAGCCGAAATTTTTCGTTATTTATTTATTTGCATCAATCATCTGACGGATGAGAAATATGATCGTATTTCTGGGCATCATCTGCAGCAGCATTACTTCGTTTGGGCAGGACAAAATCGTTGGCTCTGTTCAGGGCAAAATTGTCGACACGACTGGCAAACAAAATTTGTCGGATGCTTCCGTATCCCTGATGCACGCAGCAGATTCAAGTGTTGAAGCATTTGCAGTGACTAATAAAGAAGGTGTCTTTCTGTTTAAAAGTCTTCCCGCCGATAGTTACCGACTCATCATTACATTCCAGGGATACGAGCGGGTGGTAAGACGATTTTCCGTCTCACCAGAAAAAAAAGATATTGATCTTGGTACAATCTATTTGCAAAAAGCGAGTCAGGTCTTGGAAGAGGTCATTGTTGAACGACCTCCAATTCAAATCAAACAGGATACCGTCGAATACAATGCCGGTTCGTTTAAAGTAAAACCGAATGCCTACGCTGAAGATCTTTTGAAAAAATTGCCAGGCGTTCAGGTCGACAAAGATGGAAACGTAACTGCACAAGGAGAGCAGGTGCAAAAAGTATATGTAGACGGCAAAGAATTTTTTGGGACCGATCCAAAACTTGCAACAAAAAATATAACCGCAGACATGATAGAATCCGTACAGGTATTTGATGATATGAGCGACCAGGCAAAGTTTACGAAGATTGATGATGGTAGTCGCCAAAAAGCAATCAACATAAAACTCAAAAAGGACAAGAAGAAAGGTTATTTCGGAAGAGCTGTTGCAGGTTATGGAACGGATGATCGCTACCAGGGAAATCTTTCTTTCAATCGCTTCAATGAGGATCAACGCATTTCGGTCATCGGTGCTTCAAATAATATCAATCAACAAGGGTTTAATTTTTCAGATGTCGTCACATCCATGGGTGGATTTGGTGCGCGTAACGCGGGTGGCGGAGGGGGAGGCGGTGGTGGCGGAGGAAGAGGCGGAAGCTATCGCGGCGGAAATACCGGTGTCAGCACTTCCACGGGAACAGGAAGCTCGGCAACGGGAATTACGCAGACAACATCGGCGGGCATCAATTACGTTGATAAGTTTGCCGACAAATTACAGCTTACAAGCAGTTACTTTTTTTCCAGGACTGATAACAAACTTCTTCAAAGCACATACCGACAATCATTTTTCCCTGAAGATTCAGTGGCTAATCAATCCGATTTAATTGCTTCGCGAAGCATCAATCAAAATCATCGCTTCAATATGCGTCTTGAATACGCGCTCGATACGATGACATCCATACTCTACATTCCGAGTTTGACGTTGCAACATTCGGAAACGAGTACGATCGATTCCACGAATACGCAGGCAGTCAAAGATCCTTATAATTACAAGGCGATTGATGGTTATACAAGCAACTCTTCTTTGCGTGACGGACTTAACTTTAATAACAATTTACTTTTCCGCAAAAGATTCAAGACTCCTGGTCGAACAATTACATTAGGATGGAATAATAGCATCAGCAATAGTAATGGCAATGGGACTAATTTCTCGCCGCTTTCTTTTTATAACCCTGACGGCTCTCTCGACAGTGTGTTGTTACAAGATCTTCAATCTTCGCAAAAAACAAAAGCAAACAACAATGTTTGGAGTGTTTCCTATACAGAACCAATCGGTGCAGGGAAATTGCTTGAATTTAATTATGCTTATACGCACAATTATAACACATCAGATAGGAAAGCATTCAACTATGACTCCACGACGAATGCCTATGACAAGATCAATGCACCGCAAACAAATTATTTTGAAAATGGATTTTATGCAAACCGTGTTGGCGCGAATTTCAGAGTTGCAAAGCAGAAATATAATTTTCAATTGGGTGCGGGACTTCAATTCTCTGAACTCTCGATTCGAACAAAGCAAGCCTCCACTGGAAAGGATACTACGTTGAAATATTCGTTTGTAAATATCATTCCGACTTTTAGTTTCAACTATAGTTTCAGTCGCACGCAAAATCTGCGCATCAGTTACCGTGGTCATACAAATCAACCTAACATCACGCAATTGCAAAACGTGGCCGATGTGACAAATCCATTACAGATAAAACTTGGGAATCCAAATTTGAAAGAAGAATTTGAAAACAATATCAATATCAGGTATAATAGTTTTAATCCTTCTACATTCCATTTTCTATCGGCAAATGTTATTCTCGACAATACGTCGAATGATATCGTGAACAGTATTGATTCGTTTGGTCATGGAATACAGGTTATTCAACCTGTCAATATGAATGGAACATTTAGTGGAAGTTCTTTTATCACGCTTGGATTTCCTTTGAAAGGAAAAATGAAGGGAAGTAATCTCAATTTCAACAACTCTGTTTCTTATAGCAGAACGCCGAGTATGTTGTATCAGCAAAAAAATATATCGAATGCATGGACCGTTACACAGACTGCAGGAATTAATCTTGTCTTTAACGACAAACTGAATCTTGGTTTAAATGGCAGTGTATCGTACAACAATGTAACGTATACTGTGCAGCAGAATTTAAACAACCATTATTTCTCGCAGACTTATAGCGTCGATATTTCTTACACGATCATCAAGGATTGGATTTTATATACTGACTACAACCAATACATCATAACCGGTCGTTCGGATGGATTTAATCAAACCGTTCCGTTATGGAATGCGAGTATCGCGAGACAAATCTTTAAAAAGAGAAATGGCGAAATTAGATTTTCCGTAAACGATATTTTAAATCAGAATAAAAGCATCACACGTACTGTTGGTGACAACTACATTTTGGATAGCCGTTCGAATGTATTGAAACGTTATTTCATGCTTACGTTTACATTCAATCTGAATCGTGCCGGTATCAACAACAACAGGAACCAGGGCAGTTCTCAAATGCCAAGAAACATACAACGGCAAATGGACCAGATGAAATCTGATCCAACACTGCAACAAGGTCCAGCCAAAAAATAAAAAAAGCCACATCATAAATGTGGCTTTTGCGTTTCAGAATTAAGCACAGCGAATAATTACCTTCTTCTGGTATGATGATGGGTATAGTTGCCAGAGGGCGAATGACCGTCAACGATCAATGACATCAGGTTTCTAAAAAACCTGTAGATATTGGAAGAAGGGCGGAAACTATCCTTATAAACCTTCGTCCGCTGCGTGTCAAAATACATGTTGTTCTTTTTCACTGCTTATAGTTTATAATGAATAAAGGGGGTTAGTGATGTAACGTTCCGATTTCAAGATTATTATCTAAGGCATTGTTAAACCGCTTCGTATTTTCACTATTGTATCAGCCGGTATTTTATAGTATTTTGATCCCCAAATCCTTTCTATGAGAAACATCTTAACAACGCTTGCATTCGTCATGATTTCTGGCTCTATTTTAGCCCAGGACGATGTCTTTTCCAATAAGACAAATATGGCGCTTGAAAAAGTAGTCAAAGATTTCCCAAATCGTTTCCATAACATCAAGGGTGATGTGATTATGCAACAGGCGCAGACCGTCGAATACAAATCGACTGTACAGGTGCCAGGTGCCACATCGTGCGTGATCACAAAACATGTTGTTTCAAATAATGATATGTATAGCTGGAGCTGTACAGCTTTTGTGAGCAGAGATTTTGCTGCTGCAAAGACCAAGTACAAAGAAATTTTTGATCAGATTGCAAACACAATTATTAAGGTAGATGGACAAAAGCCATTTATCGTAAGTGGTCAGTACCGCACTCCATACGAACAAAGAAATATTACTTCTGTCATATTCGAATTGCTGCCCGCAGTAGGTGACATGAGAAAACTAAAGATTGAATTGGATATTCAGAACATCGCTTCTGAATGGAAAGTTTCCCTCAATGTGTATGAGAACGATCGCAAGGAAGAACAGGCTACCGCATCGACAAATTAATAGCGTTGGCTTTTTAGATCTTAGTGCCCTTGTGTGAAACACAACATTTCAAATAAAGGGAAAAAATTCTCCTTCACTTTTTAACCTTGCTTAACATTAAATCAAACCAAATTAACCTGTTATTCCGGCTGGTAAAAATATTTTCGTTGACCTCTCTTTCTTCAACGAAAATCAACCGGCATGAAACATTTTCTCCTTTTTTTAATCCTGATTTCTTCCACTATAGTTGGCGCAGCGCAAAATGATGGCGTGATACGCGGTGCAGTCGTCGACACAACTGTTCGTCAGCCTGTATCGAATGCCACCGTAACTGTGATGAATGCGACAGACTCTTCACTCATCGCCTTTTCGCGAACAAATCAAAATGGAGTATTCTCTGTCAAAGCACTTGGCAAAGGCAAATACCGGTTACTCATTACGCATATCGGCTACAGAAATATCAATAGAAATTTTACACTTTCAGATTCTGTGCGCGATGTGGATTTTGGCTTTCTGGTTATCAGTAACAAAAGTGAAATGCTGAAAGAAGTTACGGTAACACAGGAAGCCGCTCCCGTCACTATCAAAAATGACACCGTGGAATTTAACGCTGGTTCTTTCAAAACAAAACCAAATGCAGTAGTAGAAGATCTTCTAAAAAAACTTCCGGGCATACAAGTGGACAAAAACGGCACAATCAAAGCAAATGGAGAAGAAGTCAAGAAGGTACTGGTTGATGGAAAAGAATTCTTTGGCAACGATCCAAAAATTGCATCAAAAAATCTTCCTGCCGACGCCGTTGATAAGGTACAGGTATTCGATAAGAAATCCGACCAGGCGCAGTTCACCGGGTTTGACGATGGCAACAGTCAGAAAGCAATCAATATAACTATCAAGCCAGATAAGAAGAACGGCATCTTTGGAAAGGCAACTGCCGGTGCAGGAGGCGACGGCCGTTATGAAGGACGGGCAAATATCAACCAGTTCAACGGAAACCGCCAGCTGTCGATAATAGCAATGGCTAATAACACGAACAAACAGGGATTCTCTTTTCAGGATGTAATGAATTTCACAGGAGGATTTTCGCATGGTGATCGCGGGGATCCGCTGAACTCGGGAATTTCAATCCAAGGGCTGACGAATAACAACCAGGCAATCACCACAACGCTTGCGGGCGGACTAAACTTCAATGATACGTGGAATAAGAAAACAGACTTTAACGGGAGTTATTTTTTTAACCGGGCCGATGATGAAATTGATCAGCATATCAGCAATCAATATCTCGTGCCCGGAAACGCATTCACGCAAAAACAACACAATATCACCGACCGCTTTAACGAAAATCATCGGGCCAATATGAATATCGATACAAAACTTGATTCTTTCAATTCCCTCAGGTTGTCTTCGACATTTATTTACCAAAAAAGCAGCAACAATGCCCTGACTGATTACATCTCCATCACTGAAAACGGCGATACGCTTAATAACGGCTTCTCGTTTTCGAATAGCAAATCAAATGGATACAATTGGAACAATAACGCATTATTCAGGCACCGATTTGGAAAAAAAGGAAGAACCATTTCCGCGAATCTCTCCTATGCATTAAATAACGGAACAGGTTCCGGAAACCTTTACTCGATCAACAATTTTTATCAACCCGCATCCACCGACACGCTCAACCAGGTAAATAATCAAAACATGAACTCATCTACCTACGGTCTCAACGTTGTGTATACCGAGCCGTTGTCCAAAAAATTATTACTAGAATTCAATTACAATCTTGTCCATAATGATGCTAAATCAGATAAACAAACATTCGATGCAGATGCTGAAGGCAAATTCAACATTCCAAACGGGGTGCTGACAAATGATTTTTCAAATAACTATACATACAACCGCCAGGGATTTCACGTACGAAATCAACAAACGAATTTCAATTTATCAGCTGGAGTAATTTTCGAAGAATCTGCTTTTAAAAATAATTTTAAGTATTTGACGATAGACAGCTCGCTCAAACAATCATTCTTCAACCTGTTGCCGGACGCAGAATTAGAATACAACTTTAATAAGTTCAAACACCTTCGGATTTTCTATAACACTTACACGAGGCAGCCATCCACGTCTCAATTGCAACCTGTTCCGGATAATTCAGATCCGCTAAATATTAAAGCTGGGAATCCTGATCTGGAACAAGAGTACCATCATGTACTACGGATGAATTATGTATCATTCGATCCATTTCGACACACAAGTTTTTTTGCAATGATCGCATACCTGCCAACTCATAATAAGATCGTGAATGATGATAGAGTAAATGCAGATGGAATTCGTCTTTCAATACCGGTCAACCTCAGCGGACTTTATACAGTAAATGGAAATCTCTCCTGGGGAATTCCCGTTCGTAAAATAAAAAGCAGTCTAAATATAAATTCAACTGTTTCGTTTGATCGCGGCGCAAACCTTGTCAATGATGTGCGGAACAATAGTAATACGTGGATGGTTTCTCAAGGCTTCGATCTTAATTATTATTACAAGGAATTACTCGATGTCACGGGTGGTGCAAAAATTAGTTACAATGATGCCCGCTATTCATTGCAGCCTGATCAAAACATGCATTATTGGACACAGGAATATAGTCTCGATTTCAATATGTACCTCCCAAAGGGATTCAGCATTGCAACTGATGTCGATTACATTATTCGAACTGGGTTGCCTGAAGGATATAACACAAGTCCGTTTATTTGGAACGCAGGGATTGCAAAGCAGGTTTTCAAAAATAAAAAAGGGGAGATACGCTTGCAAGTTTTCGATATGCTGAAACAAAATATAGGTTTCACTCGCAATACAAACCAGAATTATATCCAGGATATTTCATATAAAGTACTTAGCCGTTATTGGTTGCTGAGTTTTACTTATAACATCAATCGGTTCGCCGGGAAAAATATTAACGGCGGACAGGAGAAGAAGGCAGAAGTAAGGATTATCGGGAACTAAGGTGAGGCTGAGTTGAGAATTCAATCATCTAATAATTTTTTGAGCGAAGAAACAGAGCGGGGGCGAATTCAGTTTCGCTCTCCGGCCTGTATCTTCGCTCTAACAGTTCGCGCTACACAACAAATCTCAACGTCAACCCTCCGCCTCAATTACGATAAATCCTCAGCACCGGTCCTCCGCCCGGGTTCGGACCAAATTGGTCATCCACCATTTTCTGAAATTCCTTCCGCGTAATCTTTTTTCCGTTCGAAGGTGCTTTCACGAGCTTTTTATCGAAATCTTTTGTTTGAATGTCTATTGCAGTAAAAACCATTTCATCCTCATTGATATTTAACTCGAGAATCATTCCGGGTAACCCCCCAAATTGTTCGGGACCGGAGGGACATTGAATATCTTCCGAATACCATGCAATTACATCTTTGTTTTCACGGTTTTTTGTAGATGCTTTTTTGCAATTGTAACCATCGATCATTTTTGTATCATCTTCCATTTTCCAATTCTGTTTATGAAGCGTGTCTTCAATAATGTATTTTTTTGGTCCAAGTTCTCTAAGTTCTATAATCCTCTCCGACGCAAAGTCTTTGTACGTTTCATTCTCAGGACCGCCCATGTTGATGACGATCCGATTACCGTCGTCACCCGCATTGTCTCTGATGTCTTTCTCTTCAGGTAACTTTTTAAAAATTGATTCGTTGCCGGAAAAAATGAGTTGCAATTTCGAACTGTCGAAATGTGGCATCATGGATTTCATTGATTCATCCGTCATACGCCGATGCAGGTCGACCCTTCGTTTGTAAATAATCGTTCCTTCCTTAACCTGCGCTGAAACAAACTCTATCACCAGCGAACATAAAAAGAGACAAAGTAATTTTTTCATGTTTAGTAATTTTAAAAACAAATCTATTCCGGCATATTTCCGAAACAGGTTAACATGCCTTGCTTTAATGTTAATTAAGGTTAATGATGGTGAAAGCTGCCAAATGAATTCTCTATTTTTGGCGCAGTGAACAGACAACGACTATCCATATTGCTTATGCTTATCACGATTGCAGTGATCGTTGTATTCCAGTCTTTCTGGCTTCATAAAAATTTTGTAGAAGAGAAGCGCCTGTTTACTCTTCATAGTAATATGCTTTTTCGGGAAACGATTTTTAAGCTGCAGGCATCAAAGCTTCACCTCGATACCAATATTAAAATCCGAATGCCTGACAAAACCGGCCTGATGAGCATGAGTAATGTATTGCAGGAGGACATAAGAGGTGCTGATGGTGGCCATTTTGGCCGTAAATCTTCAATCGTTGTATCAATCGATCACTCCAAGCCCGGTAACGTAATGGACACGGTAAAACGGGTTTACTTCAACGATACAATGCCTGATAATAAAATATTCATTGCGCGAAAAATGAAAGGAGACAGCAACGTTTTCGTGCGAAATAAAGATAGGGTTTATGATTTTTTGATTGGTGTCGATTCATTACAAGATTCGATTTCATCAAAGGAAATTGATCAGAGTTTCAGGCAGGCGCTCATCAGGGAAAATATTTCAACTCCGTTTTCAATCCTTACGACAGCTCCTGATAGTAGTGAAATTGGGCCAATCGATCCGGCAAACGGCAAAGTCATGGTTGGATTCACAAAACCAAAAACATATCAGCTTGAATTTGCCGGTTTATCCTGGTTCATCACCAAACGTTTGTTTCCCCAAATCATTTTTTCGCTGATGTTGATAGGAGTAACCATCTTTTCATTCCTTTTACTTTTTCGAAATTGGCAACAACAGAAAAAGTTAACCGCTCTCAAAAATGATTTCATCGGGAACATTACACATGAATTGAAGACACCAATTGCAACAGTCAGTGTTGCGATTGAAGCACTCAAAAATTTTAATGCTCTGCAGGATCCTGAGCGTACACAGGAATATCTCGACATTTCAACGAATGAATTGCAACGACTGTCATTGCTGGTCGACAAGGTGCTGAAACTATCGATGTTTGAGAAAGATCAAATCGCCCTGAACAATGAAACGTTTGATATAAAATTGTTGATAGAAGAAGTGGTACGGTCAATGCGTCTCCAATTTGAAAAATATCATGCGTCGATAAATCTTGAAACCGAAGGCACAAATTTTACCATTCATGCAGATAAGTTGCATATCACAAGCGTTGTCTTCAACTTGCTTGACAACGCGCTTAAATACAGCAAAGCAAATCCTTCAATCCAAATAAGAATGAAAGAAGATTCAATGCAATTGCAATTAACGGTTACCGACAATGGAATCGGGATCCCCGACGGATATAAGGACAAAATTTTCGACAAATTTTTCCGGGTTCCAACTGGTGATATGCACAATGTAAAAGGATATGGGTTGGGTCTGAGTTATATTGCTTACGTACTGAAACGACAGGGTGGTTCTATTCAGGTCGAAAGCAAGGAAGGAATCGGCAGCAGTTTTACTATTATAATCCCAAAAGGAAATGAATAAAATAAAGGTCTTGTATGTAGAAGATGAATTGTTCCTTGGCAAAATAGTTAAGGAAAGTCTTGAGAGCCGCGGCTTCGATGTCATCATGGAGCCCGATGGCGCGAAAGTGATGACCATGTTCAATAAGATCCAACCCGATATCTGCGTGCTGGATGTAATGCTTCCGAATAAAGATGGATTTGAAATCGCAGAAGAAATGCGTGACATCAATGACACCATTCCAATTCTTTTTGTAAGCGCCAAAACACAAACAGAAGATGTCGTCAAAGGTTTTATGCTCGGTGCAAATGATTACATACGGAAGCCATTTAGCATGGAAGAATTAATCGTACGTATCAACAATGCCTTGCGAAAAAAGGAAGATTACTCTTCAAAGATTGCTGGAGATTCCGTTAACATCGGTAAATTTCTTTTTTTTGTCCACCGCCAGGTGCTTTCAAAAAATGGAAGTGAAAAGAAATTATCATTTCGTGAATCGGAACTCCTGAAAATTTTTTACGAGAACAGGGATAAGATCATTGAGAGAAAAGATATTCTTAATCTGCTTTGGGGAAATGATTCCTTTTTTAATTCGCGCAACCTCGATGTATACGTGACAAGACTCCGCAGTTATATCAAAGAGGACGATTCGCTGGAAATTCTTACTATCAAAGGCATCGGATACAGGTTTGTGATTGGGTAGCAGTCCACTTCTTTAAACCAGCAGCGTATATTCCTTCAGCACCGCCTCTATTTCTTCAATCTTAAACGGTTTGGAAATATAATTATTCATGCCGGCCTCAAGACATTTTTCACGATCACCCTTCATGGCGTCTGCAGTTAGTGCAATAATTGGAATATTGCACTGTGGCTCCGCCAGTTTTCGAATATGGCTGGTTGTTGTATATCCATCCATCTCAGGCATATTCACATCCATAAAAATTAACACCGGTTCGTAATGAGGTAAGGCTTCGAGCACTTCTTTTCCGTTCGTCAATTGTATTACTTCAAATCCCATTCTTCTCAACACCTCTGAAATGAGCATGATGTTGATCGGATCATCATCTACTACCATAATACTCGCAGCCTGAGAAATTTTTTCTATCACTTCAAAAGAAGGATGCAACACATCATTTTGCATGTTCTTTTCAAACAACGACAAAAGCGTACTATTTAACTCGTGAAGCTTTACCGGTTTTGATATGAATTTGTTGATCCCATACTTATCAGCTTCATATTGATACATGCTCTTCTCCAGCGAAGACAACATCAAAATAAATGGCTTATTATTTCCAGGGAAAAGGTGTTTGATTTCTTTTACCAGGGAAATTCCATCCATCCCCGGCATATGATGATCTGTGATTATTAAATCAAATGGATGACCGGTTTCTTCGGCATGCGAGATTTTCAACAAAGCATTATGACCATTCTCGGCAGTTTCGGAATTGATTTTGAAATGTCCCAGTATCTCTTGCATGAGATGCAGATTGGTTGCATTATCATCAACTATCAACACTTTTGTAAGCATTGGTTTTTCAGGCAAAAGAACTTCGGGCTGGTCGTTGATTACTTCCAACGGCAAATGAAAAGTGAATATGCTCCCTCTACCAGGTTCGCTTTCAACAGTCAAGTATCCGTGCATTAGCTCAGCAAGACTTTTCGAAATTGCGAGTCCAAGACCTGTACCTCCGTATTTGCGTGTAGTAGAGTTATCCGCCTGTGTAAAGCTTTCAAATATCTTTTGTTGTTTTTCTTTCGCAATCCCGATTCCAGTGTCCTTTACCTGTATGCTGAAGTTCAAATATTTCTTATCATCTTTCCAGTATACATCGCCGTTCTTCCTGATCGACACAAATATTTCTCCTTCCTTAGTAAACTTAATTGCATTTCCTAACAGGTTCACCATGATCTGGCGGATTCGAACCGGATCTCCTAACAATTGAGACGGAATGTCGTGATCAACCCGGTAAAGCATTTCCAGTTTTTTCTCAAATCCTTTTACCGTAAGGATGTCAATTGTTTCTTCGATCAACTCATCCAATTTAAATAACGTGTGATCAATAAGTAATTTGCCGGCTTCGATCTTGGAAAAGTCGAGTATATCGTTAATGATTTCAAGCAGACCATACGCAGATTTTTTTACGTTCTGCAAATAGTCCCTTTGTGTTTTCTGTAACTCGGTAGTCAGTACCAAATCGGTAAAACCGATGATGCCGTTCATTGGCGTTCTCAACTCATGGCTCATATTTGCCAGGAATTCACTTTTTGCGCGGCTCGCTGATTCTGCCACTTCTTTCGCTTGTACAAATTCTACCTCGATTTGCTTTCTTTCAATCGCCGCGGAAAGTGATGCAGCAAACGAACGTAAAATAGAAACCTCTGCTTCTGTCCATTGGCGCTCGCTTTTGAATTCATCAAATCCCACAAATCCCCAGAATTTTTCTTTTAAGAAAATTGGAATTGCCAGCGATGCTTCTACTTTCTGTCGTTCAAAAATTTCAATTAATTGTTGATCGGTCTCTTCTCTCTTATAACTAACAAACGGAAGATTTTGCTGTAATGGCGTGATGATCTTTACAATATTTTCAAAAGGAATATTGTGCATAAATGTCTCGTGCATGCGCGAGTTCAATTTATTTTCATTCCACTCATTTACCTCTGTTGTATACCATGTTTTCGTCTCTTCGTTGAAATAATTTTGAAAAACATATGCCCTGTCAACCATCGCCTTGGTTCCGAGTATTTGTATCGATGCAGTAATAGCCTGGTGAAGATCGGTATTACTTAATAAGAAATGTGCCGCCTGCGCAACCGCATGAAGCAGCTGGTCTTTCTTTTTCAGTTTTTCCTGGGCAACCCGTTGTTCAGTGATATTTCGGGAAGTACAGATTAATTTGATGACTTCGTTTTGATCGATGATCGGTTTGACAATTGTTTCTAACCACAAGTAAGAATTGTCTTTCTTGTAAATGCGGTAACGAATAATGATGCTCTCCTGGTCATACAATGAATCCCGGTTTTTTGGAAAGAATTTGTGGTGATCATCGGGATGAACAAAATCAAGAATTCGTTTGCCCATCACGTCATCCAAATCATATCCCAATACATGGGTTACCGACGGAGATAAATACCATATCGTTCCATCCGCGGCATGCACACTGATGATGTCTTCGGAATTCTCTGCAAGCAGTCTGAATTTCTGTTCACTATTCACCAAGGCATTCTCGGATTCTTTTTGCGCCGTGATATCCTGGGCAATACCAAAACTTCCATTTTCATCAACCACTTTTCCCTTTACAAAAAGATATCGCATCCATCCATGTCTTGTTATCACGCGGAATGAAAATGATGATTGAAAATCTTTGTCGTCCTTATGCGAAGCAATTTTTGCAAATTCGCGCCGGGCCTGTGCGAGATCTTCCGGCACTACGAATTCACTTAGAAAATCCTGCAGCTGTATTTTGTCGGATCCATCGTCTTCAATCGAAAGTAGCGCCTTATACTCGCGACTCAGCATGATTTCCTGCGTAGCCAAATCGATTTTCCACGAACCCATCTTCGCATATGTCATCGCGTATGATAGGGTTTGGATCGCCTCTTCCTTTATTTGTTGCGCCTGGACGTTATCGGTTACATTTACCCCAATACCTTGAATTTCCTTTACGTATCCGTTTTCATCCGTCAATGCAAGGAATTCCCAATCCGTCCACAAAAATTGTTTTGAATTTCTGAAAGGCTTCCGAATCAACAATTGTACAATCTTGCCCGGGTTCTCCCAGCATTCATCCGCAATTTGGCGGCAACGCGTAATATCCTTTGGAAAAATTGTTTCGAAGAAAAGCGTCTGCTGAATTTCCGCCTCTGAATAATCAAACGTTCTTAAAAAAGCAGTATTCGCGTAGGTAAAATGGCCATTCCTGTTTATACGAATTACATAATTAGTCTGGAATTGTAAAATAGACGCAAGATGTTTTTTCTCATTGAGCAATTCGTTTCGAGCGTCCTGCAATTCTTTGTAGTTCTTCTCGCCTCTTCTGAAAGCCGGTTCAAGAACCAGAATGATAAGACAAATAATAGCAATGATCAACGAAAAGAATTTTCCCGTTTCGATCACCGATTTCTCACTATTTTTTTCATTGAGAATAACAGCGTATTGACTTGTAATATCTTTCATCGCCGTCAAATACTTCTGCTCATTATCCATCATTGCATTCAAATACAATCTTCTATTCATCACCAAAAGCGTAGAGTCCGCCTGTACCAATTCCTGTCCGATCGCCAACAGATCTTTATAGTATGGTTTGATTGTGGAGAAAAGCAACCGGATCTTGAAGACTGATTGCGGCAAAGGCATTTTGGTTTGCTCGAGCTGATTCTGTAACAGTTCCTGCTGCCGTTGAAAAGCAACTAACGCAACCGCCAGTGAATCCTTTGTTATCTGTACTTGTTTTTCGGTAACGATGTCATTTGTAAGAAGTACGGCATCCTTGGCAATAATCTGGCTGAGCACCTGTTGCCGGCCTGACAAGCTTCGCGCAATTGCGACCTCATCATTTTCCGCAGATTTTTTATTCATTAAATAGTATCCAAAGAAATTGAACAGCAGAACGGTTGCAAACAATACGATGGAGATACGAATGAGTTTACGGAACGGGCTTTTCATGGTCGCAAAAAGGATTCCTCCTCTAAACGATGAAAAGTGCATTTTAAGTTTTCAAAAGACTAAAAAAAACACTTAGTTTTTTCCAAATCGACCTGAAAATCTAAATGTTATAGCAATCTGACATCAATAGTTGATCACTTGCTCTTCCATTAAAGTTGGAAGTTCCCGGAATTCGTATTGCTGGTTGCGCAATTGAGGCTCAAACCCAGCTTCCCGAATAGCAGTTTGAATTCCTTTACTCGTAAAGCGGTGAGGTGCGCCCGCCGCACTAACCACATTTTCTTCGAGCATGATACTTCCAAAATCATTCGCGCCGGCATGCAGGCATATTTGAGCAGTTTGCTTTCCAACAGTAAGCCATGAGGCCTGTATGTTCTTGACGTTTGGAAGCATAAGACGGCTCAATGCGATCATTCGTATATATTCATCCGGTGTTGTGAGATTATGGACACCTCGAATGCGAGTCAACAAAGTGTCAACATCCTGGAAAGTCCAGGGAATAAAAGCAAGAAAACCTTTTGCATCTGCAGGTTTCTCGGACTGTACCGCGCGGATTTTCGCGAGGTGTTCGAACCGCTCCTCGATTGTTTCAACATGTCCAAACATCATCGTCGCCGATGTCGTGATGTTCAGTTTATGTGCTTCGCGCATGATGTCAAGCCATTCCTGTGATCCACATTTGCCTTTACTTATTAGTCGCCGCACGCGATCAACCAGTATCTCCGCGCCTGCACCAGGTAAAGAATCCATTCCTGCTTCTTTCAACTCAACAAGCGCGTCATGATGACTCATTTTTTCAAGCTTGCAAATGTGTGCTACTTCGGGAGGACCTAATGTATGCAGCTTTAAGTTTGGATACAATGCTTTCAATTGTCTGAAAAGCGAAGTATAGAACTCCAATCCAAGTTCCGGATGATGACCTCCCTGTAAGAGTAATTGATCACCGCCCCAGCGAAAAGTTTCTTCAATCTTTCTTTTGTAGGTATTGATATCCGTTATATAAGCATCCGGGTGACCGGGTATCCTGTAAAAATTGCAAAACTTGCAATTTGCGACACAAACATTGGTGGTGTTTACATTGCGGTCAATCTGCCATGTTACCTTTCCATGCGGTACTTGTTTTTTTCTAAGGTCATTTGCTGCATACATCAACTCAGTAAGAGGCGCATGTTGATACAGAAACACACCTTCTTCAACAGATAAAAAATTCCCGTCTAACGCTGTTGTATATAGGTCTGACAAGTTCATTGGTACTTATTTATCCTTTATTTCGACAAATTTAGTACACCCAGTGTGCACTGCCATATTTTGTAAATTTAATATCGAAATTCATGAATATATTGTGTTCAATTGAATCAGTTCAGCAGATTCAAAAAACCAACTGCTCATGTGCTGCCATAAAAACATCTTGGCTGAGAATTTATATCGGTCTTCTAAAAAGCTTCTACGTTCCATTCCGCTCCTTATATTTTCTTTTTTTTCTTTATTAACGGCGAATGCGCAGGAAGAGTTTATCCCATCTCCGTCCAGGTTTCTTGCAAAAGTGCCTTTCACGACTTTTACCGGAGGCGTAATAATTGTCAAAGCCCAGTTGGGAGACCATCCGGATTCTCTCAATTTTATTCTCGACACCGGTAGCGGTGGTATCTCCCTCGACTCTCTAACATGTGTCAGGCTAAAGATCCAGCCAAAGGCTTCCGACAAAACGATTCGCGGGATCGCCGGTATCCGCCAGGTAAAGTTCGTTTACAACCAAACATTGAATATTGGTGGAGTTAAAGTTGACAGTCTTGATTTTCATGTAAGTGATTATGATATTTTGAGCAGTGTATATGGTGATAAGATCGATGGAATCATTGGTTATAGTTTTTTGTCGAGATATATCGTCAAGCTGGACTATGACAGCAATAAAGTATCCATTTACACGAGAGGATATTTGAAATACCCACGCGGCGGATTTCTTTTTAGACCGCTGCTCGTTAATCTACCGACACAAGCCGCGCGGATAAAAGACGAAAATACAGTCAATGCCAGGTTTTATTTTGACACCGGGGCAGGATTATGCCTTTTACTTTCATCTGATTTTGCGCAAGACAGCGCACTGCTTAACACAAAGAAAAAGCCGTTGCCCACTCAGGCCCAGGGATTGGGTGGAAAAACGGAAATGGCTCTTACAACCATCAAAGAATTACGGCTCGGACCGTATAAATTCAGAAATGTGCCCACATTCATTTTTGATGATGAATTTAACGTGACGTCTTATCCATATCTGGGCGGACTAATAGGCAATGACATCCTTAGGCGCTTCAACGTTTATCTAAATTATGAGCGTAGAGATTTTTACCTGATACCAAATTCTCATTATCGTGATCCGTTTGACTATTCATACACCGGGCTCGGCCTTTACTGGGTCGAAGGACAAATAGTCGTCGGCGATGTCATGAAAGGGTCTCCTGCTGATAAGGCAGGTTTTAAGGTCGATGATATTATCGTTGCGCTTAACAGCAACTTCAGCCTGAATCTGCAGACTTATAAAGGTATGCTGCAGAACATCGGCGAAAAGGTCAAGGTAATTGTAAAGCGCCCCGAAGGTCTTACTGAGTTATCTCTCAAGGTTAGGAGCATTTTTTAAAAATCTTAACCACAGTATTTCCCCAACTCTTCTTTATTTTGCATTTCCTTTGAATTAATTCTCCTCACAAACAGAAGAGACATCCACCATATGATACAATTTGAGAAATTTTTATTGAAGAATGGATTAAGATTGATCGTCCATCGCGATGTGTCCACCCCCATGGCAGTTGTAAACGTATTGTACGACGTAGGTGCGAGAGACGAAAGTCCTGATAAAACGGGCTTTGCACATTTGTTTGAACATTTGATGTTTGGAGGATCCATAAACATCTCCGATTTTGAAACACCTCTGCAATTAGCAGGTGGCGAAAACAACGCATTCACATCAAACGATGTTACTAACTATCACATTCAGCTGCCAGCTGAAAATATAGAAACGGCCTTTTGGCTTGAAAGTGACCGAATGCTCTCACTGGCGTTCAGCGAAAAGAGCCTGGATGTTCAACGCAAAGTTGTGTCGGAAGAATTCAAAGAACATTACATCAACAAACCCTATGGTGACGTGTGGTTTAAAATGCGCGAACTTGCCTACCAGGTTCATCCTTATCGATGGATGACAATTGGAAAAGAACTTAGTCATATCGAAAATGCACAACTGACAGATGTAAAAAATTTCTTCTTTAAATATTACAGACCGGTAAATGCAATTCTCGTTGTTGCGGGAAATGTGGAGCCCAATGCCGTTTATCAACTTGCTGAAAAATGGTTTGGCAGCATTCCTTCGGGTGAAAAACATATTCGGCAATTGCCTGTTGAACCAAAACAAACGGCTGCACGTAAATTACAAGTGAAGGCGGACGTGCCGCTTGATGCAATTTATAAATGCTATCATATGTCCGACCGTTTAGACAAACAATATTATATTACCGATTTGCTGACGGAAATTTTGGGTGAAGGTGATTCGTCGAGACTTCATCAGTCATTAATAAAAGAGAAAAAACTTTTTAGTCATATTGAAAGTTATCATACCGGATCGACAGATGCCGGGTTGCTGGTGATTGAAGGCAAATTGATCAAAGGCGTCAGGATGGAGGATGCAGATAAAGCAATTGAGGAGGAACTATCTAAAATAAAATCGGAGAAGATTGCGGAGAAAGAAATTATCAAGGTAAAAAATAAAACGGAGTCTGCCATATTGTTTGAAGACATGAGTGTGATGAACCGTGCAGTAAATCTTGCCATGTATGAATTACTGGGTGATGCGAATATGATGAACACCGAGCTTGAAAAATATCATGCTGTTACCGCCGAGGACCTATTAACTACGAGTCAGAAGGTTTTTGACGACAACAACAGCAATACACTTTACTATTATAGCAATAATTAATCTGTTGCAAAAAAACCGGCATGACTATGTTGAACAGAAAAATAGCGCCCAAAATTACAGACGCAGTTGAGTTTCATCTTGCATTACCTCCATATCAAAAACATATTTTAAAGAACGGCGTGGAGTTGTACACGATTGATCTCGGTACGCAAGACACTTTGATGCTGAACTGGGTTTTCTTTGCCGGGAATTGGTACGAAGAAAAAAATTTGGTAGCCGCGGCCACGAATTACCTTCTAAAAAACGGGACTTCAAAAAGAACGGCATTTGCAATCAATGAGCATTTTGAATATTTCGGAGCTTATCTCAACAGAAATTGTCAAAATGAAACGGCGGAGATCTCGCTTCACTGTCTGACGAAACATGTTAAAGAACTTCTACCGGTTGTTGCGGAATTAATAACGGATGCTGTGTTTCCAACGGACGAGCTTGACATATACAAGAAAAATATGCAGCAACGACTGCAGGTAAACCTGAAGAAAAATGATTTCGTTGCGGGTCGTTTGATCGAGGCTTATTTATTCGGACAGGCGCATCCCTATGGAAAATACAGTACAGCTGAAGACTATGATGCTCTACAGCAAGAAGAAATAAAAAACTATTATAAAAAATATTACCTGCACGGCCACTGCATGATTTTTGCAGCAGGGAAGCTGCCCGCATCATTAGTACAGGACATCGAAGAAAATTTTGGTTCTCTTCCAATAACTCCATCAAAAAATGCTGCAGGAAATATTCAACACACGATTATTCCTGTTGCTGAGAAGAAATACAAGATTATTAACGATCCTGCCGGCGTTCAGGGCGCCATTCGGATTGCGCGCAATTTCCCAAATCGTCATCATCCAGATTTTCAAAAAGTACAGGTTCTAAATAATGTATTCGGCGGTTTTTTTGGGTCAAGGCTAATGGCAAACATCCGCGAAGACAAAGGCTATACTTACGGCATTTATAGTTATTTGCTAAATCAGCTGCAGGAAAGCGCTTTGATGATAAGCACTGAGGCCGGACTCGAAGTAAGCGATGCAACGATCGAGGAAGTCTATAAGGAAATGAAATCTCTTCGCGATGAACCAATCGGTGAGGAGGAATTGCAAACAACCCGCAATTTCATGATCGGAACGATTCTCGGAGATCTTGACGGGCCATTCCATGTTGCGGGACGATGGAAAAGCATCGTGTTAAACAACCTGGATGAAAATTATTTTTACCGGGGAATAAATACGATCAAAACGATCACACCCGAAGAATTACATGCTCTCGCAAACAAGTACTTATTACCGGACGACTTTTTTGAATTAGTAGTTGTATAAAGATTTGTAAATTGAGATACCGAAGATTTGGAGTGCACAGATATAGCGGTAGAGACGATTATTCTGATCCGCCAAAATCCGCTTAAAATCCGCAAATCCGCGATTTATGAGTATTGTTGTTCGCATTATCGTATCGGCAGTTGTCGCATTTGGATTGTCATATATTCTCCGTGGCATCCACATCGATACTTTTTTAACGGCGCTAGTTCTGGCGATCGTGCTCGCTATTCTAAATGCGATTTTAAAACCTATCTTAATTATCCTTACGTTCCCGATAACCATTATCACATTCGGTCTATTCCTATTTGTGATTAATGCCTGTATCATTTTGTTAGCCGGTAAATTTGTAAGGGGATTTAGCGTGGATGGATTTTGGTGGGCGTTATTGTTTAGCCTGCTTTTATCAATAATTACTTCGTTACTCTATTCTGACGATGCGAAAAAAAGACGGAACTCGGAATAATTTTTTAATGGGATTTCCCTTTTGATCCCTCACCACTGTTGACTATGCAGTTTAACCGCAAAGATTTATCGGACGATCAGCTGATTCATATTTACAGAAATATTTTATTGCCGCGACTTATTGAGGAAAAAATGCTTGTACTCCTTCGGCAAGGAAGAATAAGTAAATGGTTCAGTGGGATCGGCCAGGAAGCAATCGCAACGGGTGCAACCCTTGCTTTACAGGAAGACGAATGGATTATGCCGCTTCACCGGAATCTTGGCGTGTTTACTTCGCGTAAAATGCCACTTCACAAACTATTTCTTCAATGGCAGGGGAGTGCTGATGGGTACAGTAGCGGTAGAGAACGAAGTTTCCATTTTGGCTCGAGGCAACATCATATCTGCGGCATGATTTCACACCTTGGACCCCAACTTGCTCTAGCCGATGGAACTGCACTCGCATCCAAACTCAGGCAGGAAAACAGGGTGTCTCTGGCATTTACGGGTGATGGCGGAACCAGCGAAGGTGATTTTCATGAAGCATTAAATGTAGCCGCAGTATGGGACCTGCCAGTGATTTTTATCATTGAGAACAACGGCTACGGATTGAGCACGCCCGTGAATGAACAATATCGCTGTGAAAACCTGGTCGATAAAGCAGTAGGATATGGGATGTCGTCTGTGCAAATTGATGGCAACAATGTGCTGTCTGTTTACGACACCGTGAAGGGAGTCCGGGATTTCTGCATCCAGAATCAGAAACCGTACCTGATCGAGTGTATGACATTTCGTATGCGTGGACACGAAGAAGCGAGCGGGACGAAATATGTTCCAAAGGAATTATTTGAAGAATGGTCCGCCAAGGATCCGGTGAAGAATTATGAAATGTATTTACTACAGCAATCCGTATTAAATGCAGATTCGGTTAACCATGTCCGTGAGGAATTGAAGAGATATATTGATGATGAATTAAAAGTTGACGTCAAAAAAATTATTCCCGATACTGAACTTGAGTTGAAAGATGTTTATGCAATAGCCGATGCGCGCAATCGTGTAACTATTGTCGACAATTCATCTCCTGGAATAACTATCGCCAACTCTTCTGAAAAAAGATTCATAGACGCCATTAAGGAAGGGTTGCATCAAAGTATGCAAATGCATCCGAACCTCATCCTCATGGGTCAGGATATCGCAGAATATGGAGGCGCGTTTAAAATCACTGAGGGTTTTGTAACTGATTTTGGAAAGGCGCGCGTACGAAATACGCCGCTTTGTGAAAGCGCAATTGTAGGATCGGCACTTGGGTTGAGTCTTGAAGGTTTTAAAGCCGTAATGGAAATGCAGTTCGCCGACTTCGTTACCGTTGGGTTCAATCAAATCATAAATAATTTGGCCAAGATTCATTATCGATGGGGTCAACCAGCCGATGTTGTGATCAGAATGCCGGCCGGTGCAGGTGTAGGTGCCGGGCCATTCCATTCACAAAGCAACGAAGCTTGGTTCGTACATACTCCCGGCCTGAAAGTTGTTTATCCATCATCGCCCGTGGATGCGAAAGGTTTACTAATTGCTTCTATCAACGATCCGAATCCGGTTATGTATTTTGAGCATAAGGCGCTTTATAGAAGCGTGAGCGGGCCCGTGCCGGACGAATATTTTGAAATTGAAATTGGAAAAGCAAAATGGATTAGAGAAGGGGAAGAACTGTCGATCATTACCTATGGCGCAGGTGTACATTGGGCCAACGACTACGCGACAAAACACCCGGAGCTTTCTTTAGATATTTTGGATCTGCGAACACTTTTGCCACTCGACTATGTAGCGATTCGAAAGTCAGTAGAAAAAACAGGTAAAATATTAATCCTGCATGAGGATACTTTGATTGGCGGTATCGGTGGAGAAATCGCGGCATGGATCATCGAGCATTGTTTTGAATTCCTGGACGCACCAATTTTACGATGCGCATCGCTTGATACGCCGATACCATTCAACATTGAATTGGAAAAAAATTTTTTGGCAAACGCGCGGTTGGATGAATACATTAAAAAGCTTTTGCATTACTAACGGCTGCCTTTGTCCGACTTGTGCAATCTGACTGCGTTCGCTTTAAAAACTCTTACAAAATTTTCACCCATAATTTTTCTGATATCTTGTTGCGAGTACCTTCTTTCTATCAATGCCTCCACGATTTTGTGGTAGTCCTGGACTCCGTCAAGGCCAGCTGGAGTAGATTCACATCCATCGAAATCGGAACCCAAACCAACGTAATCTGCACCGACAAGTTTCACGATATAATCGATATGATCTATCAGCATAGACATTGGAGGACGAATCGATTTTGCTTCATCGGGATATTTTTTCTCCATCAATTGTTGAACATAATAATCCGACCAGCCCTTGGCGTCTAGTGAATCGAATTCTTTTTGATGGGCTTTCACAAATGCTTTTTCCTTTTTGTCATACGTGCTATCAACAAATCCAGAAAAAAAATTTACCTGGATTACACCACCATTTTTTGCAATGGCTCTTATCTGGTCATCTTTCAAATTTCGAAACACAGGGCACAACGAGTATACACAACTGTGGGAAGCAATAACTGGCTTATCAACGATTGCAAGTACATCCCAAAAAGTTTTTTCTCCGATATGCGATACATCGACCATCATACCGAGTTCATTCATTTTTCTTACTATAGATTTTCCGAAATCGGTTAACCCATATGGTGAGACAATAAAAGAATGTTGCGTTTCGTCTCTCGCTGAAGTGGCCCAAGATGTGCTGTTGTTCCATGTAAGTGTCATGTAACGCACTCCTCGTCGGAACAAACTGTCGAGTTTATTTATATCACCTTCAATCATGTGACCGCCTTCGACGCCCAGCATAGCGGCCAGCTTTTTTTTCTTAATCGCATCCAACATGGCAGATGGCGTTGCTACGATTTGCAATTTCGATGGATTTCTTGCGACGATTGCATATAAGGAATCGATCTCGCGATTTGCAAAAGAAAATGCAGTTCCGCTTCCATATGTGTCATCGCAAAACACGGAAAAAACCTGTACGTTGATTCCTCCTTGAATCATTCTCCGAAGATCAGAATTGGTTTTCCCGCGCAGGTCATCTTCAAATTTGACACTGTTCTCGATACTCGCGGTTAGAAAATCGTTATGCGTATCTACCAATAAATATTTTGAATTATTTTGGGCGGAAAGATTGTTGATAAGGACGAAACAGAAGAATACTGAAAGAATAAATTTCATGAACGCAATTATGGAGAGTTACGATAGCAGGTAAATTTAATAATTCGTTTTAAATTAGAAGAACTCAGTTACGTAATATCAAGATATGGATATCGAAACCTTACGAGAATATTGTTTGAAAAAAAAATTCAGCAAAGAAACATTTCCTTTTGGCGAATCAACGCTTGTTTTTAAAGTGAAAGGAAAAATGTTCCTGTTGGCTTCATTGGATGCATCCCCACTCCAATTCAATGTAAAATGTGATCCAGAAAAAATAGAGGACCTGCGTGAACAATACGAAGATGTTTTACCAGGATATCACATGAATAAAAAACATTGGAACACCGTTGTGGTGACAGGAAGTATTCCGGAAAAATTATTAAGAGAAATGATTGATGAATCTTATAAGTTGGTAGTGCAATCGCTTCCTCAAAAAGATCGTCGGGGTTTGTAGTTTCACTGATAGTACCGATTTCGTTCTATTTCCTCCATCACCTTATCGGGAACCAAATATCGAATTGACTTTCTTGCACGAATGTTATTACGGATATGAGTTGCCGAGATTTGTAACAGTGGTGCCTGTAAAAGAACAATATTCTGCGCGACAGTTCCATTGATTTCGTATCCTGCGCGCATATAAATAAACAGCCGGAAATTTTTAAGTATCACGTCGTAATTTTTCCAATTGGAGATATTTTGAAAACTATCACTTCCCATTATAATCGAGAATTCATGTTGCGTATATTTCTCCTGCAAATAGGTTAACGTGTCGATAGTGTACGACGGACGTGGCAATTTAAATTCGATGTCAGTCGCCCGTAATTTGCTTTCACCTTCTATCGCAGCATTAACGAGAAACAATCTGTGATACTCATTTAATAAACCGGCCGATGGTTTTAATGGATTTTGGGGAGAAACGACAAACCAGAGCTGATCAAGATCACTGTTTTGACAAAGAAAATTGGCAATGATTAAATGTCCGTGATGAATAGGATTAAAAGAGCCGAAATATAGTCCTATTTTCATTTGTATTGATTATCAACGATTTACTTCACCTGTTCAACAAAGATATTTTCGGCCTCATCTAGTCGTAGGCTTAAACTGTATCCGGCAACTGCTATTGAAATAGGATCCCCCAGCGGTGCAATTTTTTCAACCTTAATGATTTCACCTGGAACGCATCCCATTTCCATCAATTTTAAAAACATGTCGTTCTTTTCAAAGGAATGTATCCTTGCTCTTGCACCAGTCGATAATTCAGATAGTCTCTTCATGGATAACAAATGTACTTTTGCCAGAGCAAACATCTTTACGATTTTCGGAAATGCCCAAAATGCCTGTCGACATTACTTTTCATTTTTTAAAGAAGAACCTTTCGCTAAATAACAGAAAACAGCTCAAAGAGTTCCTGGTAAAATTAGCCAGGACGGAAGGCAGCAAGCTTCATTCATTGAATTTTGTTTTCTGCTCGGATCAATATCTTTTTAAAATAAATAAGAAATTTCTGAATCACTCCTACTATACTGACATAATCACTTTTCCGCTTTCAATTCCTGGACGTCCAATAACGGCGGAGATATATATAAGTACTGATCGAGTCAGAGAGAATGCGAAAACCTTCAAAACTTCCTTAACGTCAGAGGCACACCGTGTGATTTTTCACGGTGTATTGCACCTGTGCGGATTCAAGGATAAATCTCCAGGTGACATTGATAAAATGCGTCAGAAAGAGAGCAAGTATTTGACGCTCTATTTTAAACACTCTGTTTCACGTGGAACAGTTAAGTGAGGTTTCCACGTGGAACATCGCTTTTCAATAGTCCCGGCACTGCCCTCTGCAATAGGCCTTCGCGATAGAACCTAATACCCCGATTCATGGACTGGATATAAATTCCCCCTTACTGGACCACGTTATCTTCCTCGATACAAATTCAATTTCTAGTCTTGTGCCTTTTAAGTCCCTATCAGGTTAATCGCCGATCAATCGGCCATCAACGGCCCATCAATCGGCCATTAACCGCCCCCCGGCGTTTACCTCCGTAATCGCCAGGTCTACCAATGCCTGGCCTTTCCCGAACTAACTCTTACTTCAGGTGACATAATAAAAACTGGTATCCCCGAAACAGCAATAAATAGTAGCTCCCTTATGCTACCTTTGCAAACTATGTTTCCGGAGTATGATATTATAGTTGTCGGAGCAGGTCATGCCGGCTGTGAAGCCGCCGCAGCAGCAGCAAATCTTGGCTCCAAAGTTCTTTTGGTGACTATGAATATGCAGACGATCGCCCAGATGAGTTGCAATCCGGCTATGGGCGGGATCGCAAAAGGACAAATTGTTAGAGAAATCGATGCACTTGGTGGGTATTCCGGAATTGTCACGGATTTAAGTCTGGTGCAATTTCGGATGTTGAACCGGTCCAAAGGTCCGGCTATGTGGAGCCCACGTGCGCAAAATGATCGGATGCTATTTTCTTCGACATGGAGAGAAAAGCTGGAAAGAACATCAAGTATTGACTTTTACCAGGACATGGTTCAATCGCTTTTGGTGAAAGACAATCGCGCCTGCGGGGTCATCACCGGATTGGGAAATCATATTAAATCCAAGGCAGTTGTCATCACCAGCGGCACCTTTTTAAACGGAGTCATACATATTGGGGAAAAAAAATTCGGCGGCGGAAGAATGGCCGAAAAGGCATCCGTTGGGATCACAGAGCAGCTGGTTGATCTGGGGTTTGAAAGTAATCGCTTGAAAACAGGTACTCCTCCAAGAATCGACGGGAGAAGCCTCGACTATAGTAAAATGGAAGAGCAGAAAGGTGATGATGACATCATCGGCTTTTCGTTCATGGACATTCCAAAGCCAACCAAACAACTAAGTTGTTGGATGGCTTATACAAGTCAAAAGGTGCATGATATTTTGAAAACGGGTTTTGACCGAAGTCCAATGTTTACTGGTCGCATTGAAGGAACCGGTCCAAGGTATTGCCCAAGTATCGAAGACAAAATCAATCGATTTTCCGAAAGAGAGCGTCACCAGTTATTTATTGAACCCGAAGGTTGGAATACGGTTGAAATTTATGTAAACGGCTTTTCAACTTCCCTTCCGGAGGAAGTGCAATACGAAGCTCTTCGTAATATACCAGGGTTTGAGCATTTCAGAGCATTCCGCCCGGGTTATGCTATCGAATATGATTACTTTCCTCCGACTCAATTGAAGCACTCGCTTGAAACAAAGCTTATAGATAACCTTTTTTTCGCAGGACAAATCAATGGAACAACCGGGTATGAAGAAGCAGCATGCCAGGGTTTGATGGCCGGAATCAACGCCCATCAAAAAATTCGCAACCTGGACCCATTTGTTTTAAGCCGGAGCCAGGCTTATATCGGGGTATTGATTGATGACCTCATCAGCAAGGGAACAGAAGAGCCATACCGCATGTTCACTTCGCGTGCCGAGTTCAGAACACTATTGCGACAGGATAATGCAGACCTGAGATTGACCGAATTAAGCTATAAATTGGGACTCGCTTCGCAAGAAAGGATGGAAAAAACTAAACAGAAAATTGACGAAGTAGAAAAAATAAAATCAATCCTTCGTGAAGTGTCAATTGATCCGTCGGAATCGTCTGACTATTTGATCAATAAAAATTCTGCTGTACTTCAACACAAGCAAAGAACCATTCAGCTGTTGCTAAGGCCTGACGTAGACCTAATTTCACTTTCCAAATCAATTCCAAAACTAGATACGGAACTTTCCAAATTTTCCGATTCTGCAAAAGAGCAGGCGGAAATACAAATCAAGTACGATACTTACATTAATAAAGAAAAGGAGCTCGTTCAAAAAATGGGTCAACTTGAAAACCTGATGATCCCTGAAACTTTCGACTACGATCGGATTTCTTCTTTATCTGCAGAGGCGTTACAAAAATTCAAACGTGTAAAACCAAGAACTCTCGGACAGGCAAGCAGAATCAGCGGTGTTAATCCAAGCGATATTCAGATCTTAATGGTCTATATGGGAAGATAAATTTTTTTACAAACCGTATCGAGCACTAATGTCCAACATTCTTTCGATCGGTTTTCTTGCAGCATCAAGTAAAGACTTCTCCATACTTATTTCGGGCATCTCGTACCTCATGCAGATGTAAAGTTTTTCAAGCGTATTTAATTTCATATGCGGACAATCATTGCATGCGCAGCTATTATCCGGCGGAGCGGGAATAAATGTTTTTTCTGGCGATGCAATCTGCATCTGGTGCAAGATCCCCGTTTCTGTTGCAACGATGTATTCTTTCGAATCATCCTTCTGTGTGTATTTCAGCAGCCCTGTAGTTGATCCAATAAAATCAGCGATTCTCAAAATTGGTTCCTCACATTCCGGGTGTGCAATAAGCTTAGCATTCGGATGACGCATTTTTAGTTTCGTAATTTTTTCAAGACTAAAAATTTCATGCACCATACAAGTTCCGTTCCACAGCACCATATCACGCCCTGTTTTCTTTTTCAAATATGCACCAAGATTTTTGTCGGGAGCAAAAATGATCTTCTGCTCTTTTGGAACGCTTTCAATAATTTTTTCAGCATTAGATGAAGTGCAAATAATATCACTCAATGCTTTTATCTCGGCCGAACAATTTATATATGAGATAACAATGTGGTCCGGGTATTTTTCTTTAAATTTTTTAAAAAGATCCGCTGGCGCAGAATCAGCCAATGAACAACCAGCATTCAAATCCGGAAGCAAAACTTTTTTCTGCGGATTCAGAATCTTAGCTGTCTCTGCCATAAAGTGTACACCCGCAAAAACAATAATGTCTGCTTTTGTTTTTTCCGCTTCCTGTGCAAGTCCGAGACTATCCCCGATGAAATCAGCTACGTCCTGGATATCTGGTTCCTGATAATAATGTGCAAGAACAACCGCGTTCTTTTCTTTTTTCAGTTGTTCAATTTCATAAAATAAATCAAGCGATGCATCGTTTATTTCTAAATCAAGAAATCCCTTCTTTGAAAGATTTTTCTTCGCTTCGTCAATGTGTATAACATCCATAATATGTATTAATACATTTTTTATTTAAAATATCTATTATTACTATCTATGTGAATTCGTGGATAATAAATTTTCCTCGCTGTTGTTATTGTTAAAAATTTGAATTATCCACTCCTTTGCACATTGATTTAACAATCAAAGGTCCAGATTTGATCAGGGTTTTGTTAAGTTATTAAGGGTAGTGGAATAAATCCAGTATTGAAAACTATTTGTCGGGTGACTCGGTTCTTAAAAAAGTATAAAGTCCCGGTTCTTAACTTTTCAAAATTATTCAGCGCCTAACAAAATAGTTTTTGTCAAAGAGTGCACAAAAAACAGATTAAAAAAAACCGCTTATTCACTGAATCGAACGTTTATTAAGACCCTCACTGTTTATTCTCGTTTCACAAGAAATTGTTTCACACAGCCAACGTGAATAACCTGGAATGCCGTCCGCAAAGTTAGCATTAGAAAAAGAAATTCGCGCTAACGCGGAAGCCAATACAGAAGCACGTTTTCGGGCGTTTTCCACAGTTTGTTCATAATTAATTTTCCCCTATTTTTGCCATCCCATTTTTAAAACCGATTACATATAATATGTCGATAATTCAACAAATCCGTGACAAGGCAGCCTGGTTGGTGTTTGGCTTGATTGCGTTAAGTCTCATTGGCTTCTTATTAATGGATGCTTTTGTTGGAAGAAGCAGAATGTTCGGAGGAAGTTCAACAACCGTTGGTGTGGTCGACGGAGAAAAATTGGATTATACCCAATTTCAACGCCAAACTGCGCAGAAAGAAGACCAGTATAAAGCGCAAGGTTATCCAGTCAATGACATGATTCAGCAGAACATTCGCGAAGAAGTGTGGAGAAGTTTTGTTGAAGATGCCATCATGGATAAAGTGTATTCTAAACTGGGAATTACGGTTGGCGACAAAGAGCTAAGTGATATGTTAACCGGGCCAAATGCAATCGCTGATATCAAAAGATCCTTTACGGATCCCAAAACCGGAGTTTACAATATGCAGCTCGCGGTTTCTACCATAAACCAATTCAGATCTGTCTACCTTGGGAATAAAAAATCGGATAGAAATTATGAAATGGCCAGAAATTTATTTGAAGAGTATATTCCGAAATGGATCAGGGACAGGGAGCGTGAAAAGTATCTTTCATTAATTTCTAAAAGCGCGTATCTGCCAAAATGGATGATAGAAAAAACGAACGCGGATAATAGCCAGATTGCTGCGATCTCATACGTTAACACGCCTTATACTTCTATCGCGGATTCATCAATCAAAATAACAAATGCGGAAATTGACGAGTATGTAAGCAAGCATAAAGAACAATATAAACAAGAAGACTCAAGAGGGATCGAATATGTGAGTTTCAGCGCTGCACCCACTTCCGGAGATAGCACAAATATTCGCCAACAGGTCTTAAATTTTAAAAATGAATTTTTAACAACTAAGGACGTACAAGGCTTTTTGGCGCGAAATGCGTCCGACGTTCCTTTTATCGATACATATACCCCCAAATCAAAACTTCAGATCACAAATAAAGATTCAATATTAGCATTACCCAAGGGTGGTGTTTTTGGACCATATATCGACGGCGGCAGCTTTGTGCTTGCCAAGATGGTCGACCAAAAGACAATGCCAGACTCGGTAAGGGCGCGGCATATTCTTATTGCCACGATTGATCCGAAAACCCAACAGCCGGTATTGGAAGATAGCGTAGCCAAGAAAAAAATCGATAGTATAAAAGCTTTGATCGATAAAGGGGAAAGGTTTGATAGTCTTGCAGCAAAATTGTCTGACGATGAAGGTTCGAAAGTTAAGGGCGGAGACCTTGGCTACTTCACGGCGAATCAAATGGTGAAAGAGTTCAACGATTTTTCATTCGACGGTAAAAAAGGTGATAAGGGGATTGTAAAAACGCAATTTGGATATCATTATATCGAAATCCTTGATCAAAAATCATTAGAGCCCGCATATAAAATAGAATATTTATCCAAGAAAATTGAAACAAGTCCGGAAACAGATCAAAATGCTTCGGGACTCGCGAATCAATTTGCAGGAGAAAGCAGGAATACAAAATCGTTTGATGCAAATATTCAGAAGAGAAATCTCCAGAAGTTAGTTGTACCGGAGATTTTGCCAACTGATAATACAATCCAGGGATTGGGAACCAGCCGCTCGCTTGTGAAATGGATTTTTGACGCAGACCTCGGTGACGTTTCCGAGCCCTACAGTGTGGGAGATAAATATGTTGTCGTATCCGTTATTCAAATTGACAAAAAAGGTATAATGAGCGCAGCAAAGGCAAGACCGCTCATAGAACCAATTTTAAGAAATAAGAAAAAGGCGGATCAGATTATTAAAAAACTCGGCACTCCAAATTCATTGGAAGCGGCAGCTACCGCAACTGGTCAAACTGTTCAGAAAGCTGACAGCGTCTCATTTAGCAACGTGTTCATTCCTGCGATTGGACAGGAAGCAAAGGTGGTTGGAGCATCATTTGACAAGCAGCTGCAGGGAAAACCGGCATCCCCTCCAATTGCGGGTAATGGCGGTGTGTTTGTCATTAAACCCGCAAGCGTGAGCGCAAAGCCAAATTATTCATCTGATATTGAGCAGGCCCGCGCCGCACAGTTACGTGTTCAGGAATCCATGGTCAGAACCCAGGCTATTGAACAGTTGCGGAAAGAAGCGGATATAAAAGACAATCGAGCCAAGTTTTTCTAACGGATAAGCACAACGAAGATTATTTAAAAGCGGACTCAATGGTCCGCTTTTGTTTTCTTATAGAAAACCAATTGCTTTGTACCTTTGTAATACTATAAAAGATTCGAATGGAAGATGAGATTATAAATAAGGTTGCACAAAGTTCTTTAGAAACAATCGATCTTGAAAGTTATTATCCGAAAGAAGAGATTGTAGTGTTTGACCTGAAACCTTTTTTATTTATGGAACTAATCCTGAAAGAAAAAGATTTCAGGGCATCGTTGCAAAGTGTCGACTGGAATATATATTCAAATAAAATAGTTTCGGTGACTTGCAGCGCAGATGCGGTGATACCTGTGTGGGCATACATGCTTGTGGCTTCATATTTGGAGCCGTTTGCAGAAGACATTATTATGGGAGATGATAAGACCGCGGTGAAGCAAATTCTCCTAAAGCGCTTAGGCATGATTGATATCAGTTCCTATCTTGACAAACGTGTCGTTATAAAAGGTTGCGGCGAATTGGAAATTGGAGATTTCGCATATATGGAGATTACAAAATTATTGAGGCCCGTCGCCAAGAGTATAATGTATGGCGAGCCTTGCAGCACTGTACCGATTTATAAGAAGAAATAATTTCACATTGATCCGCCACAAGGCGGATTATTTTTTGCGCGCCGACTCAAATCGTTCTCATGGACGTAGAAATATTGGCAAGAATACAATTTGCTTTTACTATCGGCTTCCATTATATCTATCCGCCGCTCAGTATCGGCTTGGGTTTGATTCTTGTCATTATGGAGGGCCTCTACCTGAAAACAGGCAATAAGATTTTTGAGCATGCTACGAGATTTTGGATTCGCATTTTCGCTTTGATTTTTGGAATCGGAGTGGCTACGGGGATCATCATGGAATTTGAATTTGGAACTAACTGGGCTACTTATTCGAAGTATGTCGGGGATATTTTTGGAAGCGCGTTGGCTGCGGAAGGGATTTTTGCATTTGCCCTGGAATCCGGATTTCTCGGCATTTTAATTTTTGGATGGAATCGTGTGACCCCACCAGTTCATTTTATTTCTACCATTCTCGTTTTTTTTGGTTCGTTATTTTCAGCAGTGTGGATCGTGGTTGCAAATTCCTGGCAACAGACGCCTGCAGGATTTCATATAGTCGGGGAAGGATTAAATGTGCGTGCAGAAATCACAGATTTCTGGGCAATGGTATTTAATCCATCCAGCGTGGACCGTCTTCTGCATGTGTGGATCGCGGCTATCTTAGCCGGCGCCTTTCTTGTACTAAGCGTAAATGCATGGTACATTATAAAAAACAAGCATCTTGACATTGCCCGGCCTTCTTTTAAAATTGCGCTCGTTGTTGCAGCGATTTTTTCATTGTTGCAATTGGCAACCGGTCACAGCAGCGCAAAGGGTGTTGCACAAAATCAACCGGCGAAGCTTGCCGCCGTCGAAGGGCACTACGACAGCTCCGCAAAGGCCGATATGTTTTTGTTCGGGTACGTCGACTCAAAAAAACAAAAAGCAAGAGGCCTTTTTATTCCGGGAGGATTATCATTTTTAGTCTATGGAAATTTTGATGCACCTGTACGTGGATTGAATTCCTTTAAAACAGGAGAAAGGCCGTCCCAGGTAAATGCGGTATTTCAGTTTTATCATATGATGATTGCGTGCGGAATGATAATGATCGCACTTAGCATTTATGGTACGTATTTATGGTGGAGGGAAAAATTGTTTTCAAAAAAATGGTTGATGACGATTTTTGTGTGGAGTGTATTACTCCCTCAAATTGCAAACCAGGCAGGATGGTTTACCGCTGAAATGGGAAGACAACCGTGGGTTGTATATGGATTATTGAAAACATCTGACGCATTGTCGAAATCGGTGACCGCACACCAAATTGTTTTTTCACTGGTATTATTTACTCTTGTATATATAGTTTTGTTTGCGTTGTTTCTTTTCTTGTTAAACAAGAAAATCACGCATGGACCTGTCGATGACCAATCACAAGATCAAATTGATTCTGGATCAAAAAGAGACAATCCAATAATGAGTCATTGAAAAGAAAATGTTCTTAGGAATTGACTATAACGTTTGGTGGTATCTTGTATTCGGAGCCGTGATCAGCGGCTACGCAATATTGGATGGATTTGATTTGGGAGCCGGAGCCCTGCATCTTTTCTTGAACAAAGAAGAAAGTCGGCGCATTGCAATTAACGCTATCGCCCCGATTTGGGATGGAAACGAAGTGTGGCTCGTGATTGGTGGCGGAGCTTTATTTGCGGGATTTCCTGTTGCCTATGCGGCGATTTTTTCCGCCTTCTATGTCCCATTCATGATTTTTTTGGTTGGATTAATTTTCCGTGGAATCGCAATTGAATTTAGAAGTAAAGAACCAATGCTGTGGTGGAGGAAAACATGGGACATCGTGTATTGCGTATCATGCATCATTATTTCGTTATCGCTCGGACTCATGTTGGGAAATGTTGTACAGGGACTACCACTAAACGGAGATAAGGAGTTTGCAGCTAATTGGATTTTCTTTTTTAATCCATTTGGAATAATGGTTTCCGTAACAACGCTTGCATTGTTCATGATGCACGGGGCCATCTACCTTACGATGAAGACAAGAAATCGTTTATATGCGAAACTGCATCTGCTCGCAAATAACTTCACCATTTTCTTTGTTATAAGTTTTGTCATTACCACGTTATACACCCTGTTATTTATCCCTCACCTGAGCGATTATTTCCGGGGTCATCCGCAACTTTTTATTGTTCCAATCCTGATGATTTTGTGTATTGCAAATATTCCGCGACAAATCAAGCGTGGAAAATTCCGCTACGCATTTTTAAGTTCATCTGCAACCATTGCGTTGTTGTTAATCATGGTTGCTATTGAAGCATTTCCATATTTATTATATTCTCCGCAATCTCCCCAAAACAGTATCACCATACACAATGCTGCATCTTCCAAGGAAACGATGAAAATATTATTGATAATTGCATTAATTGGAACTCCTCTTGTAGGAATCTATACATCATTCGTATTTTGGACGTTCAAAGGCAAGGTAAAATTGGATGATATGAGTTACTGATCATATTTCTTTTAAAGAACTTCGAAATGATTTTAATCAGGCAAGCAGTCATTGACGACTTACAAGCAATTGCAGAGTTATTTAATCTTTACCGGATTTTTTATAGGAAAGCATCTGATATTGAATCTGCAAAGATTTTCATTGGTGAGAGAATGAGAAATAACGAGTCGGTCATTTATGTTGCCGAAGAAAACAAACAATTGTTAGGATTTACCCAGTTGTACCCACTTTTCTCGAGCACGAGAATGAGACGAAGCTGGTTGTTGAATGATTTATATGTACGCGAATCTCATCGGGGCAAAGGGATTTCCAAAGAGCTTATTGAAAAAGCAAAACAACTTTCGAGAGATACCGGTGCAGCGGGCGTTGCACTCGAAACTGAAAAAATAAATGTTGTCGGAAATAGTTTATATCCTTCAGTCGGTTTCAGGATCTCTGATACAACAAATTTTTATTGGTGGGATAACGATTTATAAAATCGACTAGAGCAACGTTCCCTTCAAAATAAAGAATGCGACCGAAAAATAAATGATAAGCCCGGTTACGTCAACGAGCGTTGCAACAAATGGAGCCGAAGAAGCGGCCGGATCAGCGCCGAGTTTTTTCAACAGGAGTGGCAGCATCGAACCCGACAAGGTTCCCCACATTACCACTCCCACCAGGGCGAACGCAACAGTAAATCCGACAAGTTGCCAATGTTCACCGTAGTTATAAAGTTTAAATGTTTGCCACAAGAAAATTCTTAAGTAACCAACGATACCGAGAATCGCTCCGAGAAAAAGTCCCGAAAAAATTTCCTTTCGCATCACAAAGAACCAGTCACGGAAACCGATTTCGCTTAGCGCCATTGACCTTATAATGATTGAAGAAGCTTGCGACCCGGAGTTTCCTCCGCTGGAAATAATCAATGGAATGAACAGCGCAAGAACGGTTGCTTTACTGATTTCTCCCTCAAAATATCCCATGGCCGTTGCCGTAAGCATTTCTCCTAAAAACAATATCACGAGCCATCCCGCTCTTTTACGGACGAGATTCCCAAATGAAATAGTTGTATATGGTTCATCCAGTGCTTCAGAACCCCCGATCTTTTGTATTTCTCGAGTACCTTCTTTTTCTGCGAGTCGGAGTACATCATCTATTGTTACTATTCCAAGCAATTCGCCGTTGTCATTCGTAACCGGTAGCGCATATCGGCTGTTATTGCGGAATATGCTGATTGCTTCTTTTTGTGCATCGTTTGCCCGCAATGAAATAAATTGATTATCCATCATTTTTTCTACAGGCGTGTCAGGCGATACAATGAGAAACTCTTTAATATTGATATCATCGATCAACACCCCATGATCGTCAATAACAAATAAAAAATTCAGCGTTTCGGTGGCTTGACCACGTTGTTTGATTGTATCCAATACCTCACGGACTGTACTTGTTTTTTTGATATCGAGATAATCTGGAGTCATTAATCGTCCTACTGATCCTACCGGATATCCCAGCAATTCAAGAGTTTCCTCTCTTGTTTCCGGAGTCAGTACGGTAAGCAATTCTTTTACGGCATTTCCAGGAAGTATACTCAGGAAAGCAGTACGATCATCGGGTCTTAGTGCATTTAATAACTCCGCCGCTTTTTCATCGGGCAACGATTTGATAATAATTTCCTGCTTCTTCTTCCGCAAAAACTTGAAGGCTCTCGCAGCATTTTTTATATCAATGTGCTGAAATAATTTGCCTGCCCAATTGGTATACTTGTTGGTGAAGTCAACGATATCACGTGGTGTAAGCTTATTGAGCTTCACAAATTCTGTGATCTTGTTGTTCTGCAGCAGGTTCTTGATATCGTTCAGATTAAGCATAAAAAATATTTATAGGCTACATACAAATTTAAAGGAATCAGTAATACGGGAAAATGAATCGCGTTATGTTATATATCTTTAAACGATGAGAATAAAATTTACTGCGGTATTTTTATTGGGATTTATTGCGCTCATTTTTTTCATTCATGAGTGTCACGATTGGGCACATTTTATCTCTGGCCGTTTGATCTGTGGCTGCTGGGGAACGAAAAATTTTGACAATTGGACGCTGAGCAAGGACTGCAACGTGTCCTCGCGAACGCAGGTCCTGGTTTGGTTTGCAGGTCCGGTAGTTACATACCTTATCATTTGGCTCTCGTGGGGAATGATGGCGAAAAAAAAATCTTCAACGGTGCAGTCATTAGGGTTTTCACTCCTATTTGCCGCCAATCCATTGGTTCGGATCCTTGCCGCAGCTGCAGGTGGGAGCGACGAAACATTTGGTCTCCGCCACTTATTTCAACATCCCGATAACAGTAATAGTCGTGCTGTGGCTCTCACAGGACTTATTCTCATCATCGTTTTAGCTGCAGCGCCGCTACTAAGAGCGTTTATGCTGCTCCGTGGCTGGAAAGAGAAAATATTGTTTGTGTTATTTCTTGTCTTGCCCATGTATATTGACA
>Ga0163162_10000143_pt1 | contig 65537 bp, 60 predicted proteins | sample S55metaG_FD_115310 | JGI IMG/M metagenome (GOLD analysis project Ga0163162, IMG submission 115310) | Switchgrass rhizosphere microbial communities from Kellogg Biological Station, Michigan, USA - S5-5 metaG | ecosystem: Host-associated > Plants > Roots > Rhizosphere > Soil | place: USA...
GTGTTTATCGAGGAGCCAGACGCATCATCATGGGGTCGCGCGGGCGGAGCGTGATCTTGGCCTGCGGAACCGGGGGAGCCGAGTCGAGATAGGTCATCCGCCAGCGGGAAGCGATCGTGGCGATGGCGAGGACACCTTCCATCCAGGCGAAGCTTTCACCGATGCACTGGCGCGAGCCGGCGCCGAAGGGGAAGTAGGCGAAGCGCGGGCGCGCGGCTTTCGCCTCGGGGGTGAAGCGATCGGGATCGAAGCGGAGAGGGTCGGGGTAGAACTCCGGCTTCCGACTAATCATGTACTGGCTCATGAAGAAGTGCGCGCCGGGCGGGATGCGGTAAGGGCCGAGGGTGACGGGTTGAGTGGACATGCGGCCCATGGCCCAAGCTGGTGGGTAGAGTCGCATGGATTCGGCAAAGACCTGTTCGGTGTAGCGAAGCGCCGCATAGTCCGTGAGCGTGGGGAGGCGGCCGTTGAGAACGGCGTCTATTTCGGCGTAGAGTCTGGATTCCGCTTCGGGGTTTTGCGAGAGCAAATACCATGTCCAGGAGAGGGCATTGGCGGTTGTCTCGTAGCCGGCGAGAAAGATAGTGAGAACTTCGTCGCGGATCTGCTGGTCGGAAAGCGCTGAGCCGTCTTCGTCTCGAGAGGCGATGAGCATGGAGAGTAGATCGCCTCTGTCGACGTTGGTGGCCTTATGTTCGGCGATTAGGCCGTTGACGACAGCGTCGAGGCGTGCGCGGGAGCGACGGAACTTGATGATACCGGGGATAGGGAGATGCAGGACGCTCTCCATGCGCGGGAAGACGACGAGAAAGTTGTAGAGGTCCATGATCGTGTTGACCTCATCATTGATGCGGCTGATGTCACTGGTGACCTCGGTGTTGAAGAGAGTGCGGGCTACGATCTCGAGCGAGAGGGCCATCATGGCGGCAGAGATATCGATGGCTTCACCCTGTTGCCACTGCGCGGCGTGTCGGGAGGCGCTGGCCACGATCTCGTCGGAGTAGGCTGCGATACGCTGGCGGTGGAACGCCGGAGCGACAATACGGCGCTGCCGAATATGAACTGGATCGTCGGAGGTGATAAGGCCTTCGCCAAGCAGGATCTTCATGCGACGTACGGTGCGTTCTTTCACAAATGACGAGGCCTGCGTGACGAGGATCTCGCGGACGTAATCCGGTTCGTTGATAAAGATGATGGGTGTGCCCATGAGGCGGTAGTGCGCAATGGAGCCGTAGTTCCTCTGGAGGTGTTCGAAGATGAGGATGGGCTCGCCGAGCTTGAGCCACGGCTGAAAAGCGTAATAGGGGAGTGAGTGAGGGAGGCCCGGGGGAAGATTCCAGTCACTCATACAGTATTCACGAGACGGTAGTGCCGAGGCGAGCGGCGACGATCTCGCGTATGCGTGCCTGGATGTCGTCGATGGAGGCATCATCACGAATGGCCGTGACGCGTTGCGGCTCGCGTGCTGCGATGGCCTCGTAGGCGTGATAGATGCGGCGGTAGAAGTCGTCGTCTTCACGTTCGAAGCGGCCTTCGTCCGTGCCCTTCTGCTGTGCGCTGCGCTGGTTGCGACGGCGGGCGCGAAGCAGGGAAGATTCGAGCGATGGCAACAGAAGAAGCGTGAGGTCTGGCTGTAGGTTGTCGCAGACAGCGCGGTGCATTGCGAGAATTCGCTCGGAGCCGAGTTCGCGTCCGGCTCCCTGGTAGGCCTCGGAGGAGTCGGTGTAGCGGTCGCAGAGGACGATTGCACCCGAAGCCAACGCCGGGAGGATAATCTCGTGGATAGACTGGGCGCGATCGGCGAACATGAGGGCCATCTCGGCGAGCGGTGCGATGGTACCGAGGGTGTCTTCCGAGCGCGAGTCCAGAAGGATAGAGCGGATGCGGTCGCCAAGAGCGGTGCCGCCGGGCTGTCGGAGCGTAACAACCTTGTGGCCTTCGGACTCAAGCCAGGAGGAGAGTCTGCGAAGCTGGGTCGTTTTGCCGGAGCCGTCCAGACCTTCGAAGGTGATGAAGATACCGCGCTGCATAGAGACAGGATAAAGCAATGGCTGGCCGAAGGCAGGTGTAGTTTTTGTGCGGCTCAATCCGTAGGAATCTGTCGCGTCGATAACCACCATCCATTACAGGCGCACCACGCTGTCGCATCGGCCGAATTGCTCCGAACTAGCGATCGCACGGTGGCTGCATTTCCTCTGCGAAAGCTCTCTGCGATCCTCCGCTCGTCCTCGGTATATCTAGCTCCCAGGCATCCTACGAACCTTGCCCCGCATAAGAATTTTGCTGCATATCCCTCTGGCCAACGAGTCACCAACAGCATGGCACCCCCTCCCTCGTTCGGCGTGAGTGGAAAAAGCAGCCTGCCGCCCATCTTTAGCGCATCCAGCCAGACTGGTAACGGTGAGGTTGCTCCAGCGCTGACATACAGCACATCGCATTGAGGTAACGGTCCCTCTGTCCCCGAAGCCGTATGCATCTGCACCCATGGCATCGCGGCAAGATTATCGACAGCTCGGGCTGCCAGATCGTATTCAATCTCATATCCGAGCACCCATCCTTGGTTGCTCACGAGCTGTGCCAGCATTGCGGTGTAGTATCCGGTTCCCGTTCCTATGTGAATAACCGTTTCACCTTTAGCTGGTTTGAGCGCGGCGAAGCAGAGGGCGTGTAGGCTTGGCTGGCCATTGTTAATGGCAGCTTCTGCCTTGAGCTGTACCAGCACGTCCTGATATAGCAGGGCCGGATCATTGACAACCTGCCCACCGTCTTCGCGCTCGCCGAATATCCTCCACGGCGGCGGTCCTGCATAGTCTTCGCGGTGGATTGAAGCAAAGACCTCGGCAATCGTGCTGTTCTCGGGAGCCCCTGCGCTCACGGCCATCTGCCTGCCAAATCTAACGCGTCTCTCTGCAAGCTCCATTTGCGTGCTCCACTGAACAATCAGACGCTGCCTATTGCCTTTCACGCAGCCCAAGGTGAGCTGCTTTTTCACAAGTGCACAACGCTATACTGCATTGGCGAAGTAAGGAGGCCCTATGGAGCATCGCATCATCGGCACCACCATGCCTGTCCTGGAGTTTGCGCTCGATCACAATGACGCCGTCATCTCTGAGGCAGGTGAGTTGTCATGGATGAGCCAGTCCATCCAGATGACTACTCACACGCAGCATGCGGGTGGTGGCGGCTTTCTCGGCGTACTTAAACGCGTTGCCGGGGGTGGGACGCTTTTCATGACGGAGTACCGTGCCTACGGGGCACCCGGTACAGTTGCTTTCGCCACTCGTGTGCCGGGACACATCGTTCCTGTTGAGGTCGCACAGGGGCACGAATACATGGTCCACCGCCACGGCTTTCTCTGCGCTACGGCCGGGATCAATCTTGGCGTCGGATTTCAGCAGTCGCTTGGCGCGGGAATTTTTGGTGGCGACGGGTTCCTTCTTCAGAAGGTCTACGGGCAGGGAATGGCATGGCTGGAGCTTTCCGGCGAAGTCGTTGTGAAAGACCTAGCTCCCGGTGAAACACTTCGAGTTCACCCCGGGCACGTCGGAGCGTTCCATTCGAACGTATCTTTCCAGATCCAGCGTGTTCCCGGTATTCGCAATCTGATCTTTGGCGGTGATGGCATCTTTCTCGCAGCGCTGACAGGGCCCGGCCGCGTATGGCTCCAGACCTTGCCCATCCAACGGTTGGCGCACCAGCTGCAGGAGTACATGAAGGTGGAACGTGTAGAGCAGAACACTGAGTCGGGAGTCATCGGTGGAGTGATCGGCTCCGTCCTCAAGGGGTTGTAGTTTGCTAAACGCGTCGATCGACTACAACCGGGACACCACTCCTTGGCCGTAAGCTGACCGAGGGTTGCAGCACAATCTCGCTGGGGCCGCCGCTGGGGAGGCTGAAGCCCCAGTCACGAACAATCGTGGCTAGCGCCAGCACCCCCTCCATCCATGCCAGCCCCTCACCGATGCATTGCCTGCTGCCTGCGCCGAACGGAAAGAACGCAAAGCGCGGTCTGTCTTTATTTTCCGCCGCAAACCGTTCTGGATCGAATCGCAACGGGTCAGGATAGAAGCGCTTATCGCGATGCACGACGAACTGCGGTGCGATCAGGATGGCTCCGCGAGCGATCTGATATCCCGCAATCTCATAAGGCTGCACGCAGCTTCGCGCGATTACCCAAACCGGTGGATACAGGCGCATTCCCTCCGAAAACACCTGAGTTGTATACGGCAGGCGAATGTAGTCGTCAGCCGTCGCGGCACGCGTCCCAAGTACAGCTGAAGCTTCCTTCTGTACTTGAGCTTGAATCTCAGGGTGCTTCGCAAGCAGCCACAGCGCGAAGCTGAGCGCATTCGCTGTTGTCTCGTGTCCGGCGAGCATGATCGTCAGGCATTCATCCCGAACCTGCTTGTCTGTCATTCGTGCTGATGAATCCTCACTGTCTACAGCGTCCAGCAGCATCGAGAGCAAGTCTCCGCGATCACCCGGCGACTTCCGTCGCTCGTGAATCATGGTGTAGATAATCGCATCCATGTCCGCCTGACCCTTCCGGATTCGCTTCATCACCGGAATCGGCAGCCTTTGAATCTGCTCAGAGAACGGCAAAATAGCGATCGGCAAAAACTCCATAAACGAGTCCACCGCCGTCGACACGGTCTTAATCTCGTCGCGCGACTGCACATCCAGATCGAACAGACACTTTCCGACGATGCGAAGCGCAAGCTCAAGCATGTCCTCGCGAATGTCACGCACCGCGCCTGACTGCCACCCTTGAGAGACCGTCACACTGTTCTGTCCGATGACCTCTCCGTAGGCTGCAATGCGTTGGCGAAGAAACGCTGGCTGCGCCAGCCGCCTCTGCCGCATGTGAAGCGGTTCTTCACTTGTCAGCAGGCCCTCTCCGAGCACCGCTCGGGCTCGCTGCATCACCAGCCCCCGATGATGCTTTGCGGCGTCCTTGATCAGAAAATCTTCAATCAATGCCGGATGATTGAGCTGATAGATATGCCGTCCAAAAATTGTCGAATGGACGAGATCGCCATACTCCGCCGCGGATTCGCGAAGCCCCTCAATACCACCAGGGCGAAAGATCTTGCCGCGAAGCAGGCGTCCCCAGAATGGTGGCCCGGCAGGATACGCGGCAGAGCGTCCAGGATGGATGTCAGGCGCTGAGCTGGTCATAGAATCTCTATTATGGCCCCGCACTCAAACGAGCCCTTCCTGCTCCTCTCTCACGTCAACGTTGCCCGTGGCGAAAACATCGTGCTTCGCGACATCAACCTGTCGGTTAACGCAGGCGAGCATATCGCCATTCTCGGCCCGAACGGGTGCGGCAAATCCACACTGATCAAGACCATCACCTGTGAGTGCTACCCCATCGTCCAGCCTGACACCGAAGTCAACATCTTCGGGCGCACGCGCTGGGACCTGACGGAGTTGAAGAAGCGCCTCGGTGTCGTCTCCGCTGAGCTTCCCGGTAAGCCCACACTCACAACGACCGGTAGCGACGCTGTTATTACCGGATTTTTCTCCAGTTCTACCCTTTGGCCGAATCTTGATGTAACGGACGACATGCGCAGGCGCGCTGACGAGGTTCTCAACCTTATCGACGCTGAGCCGTTGCGCGACAAGCTTGTAGGTCACATGTCCGCCGGGCAGCAGCGCCGCATCATGATAGGCCGCGCACTGGTTGCGTCATCGCAGATGCTACTGCTCGACGAGCCTTCAAATGCTCTCGATCTTGCTGCGCAGAATGAACTGCGTCACCTGCTTCGAAGGCTTGCCCAGCAGGGAACCGGTATTCTGCTTATCACCCACCACGTCTCCGACATCATCCCTGAGATCGACCGTATCCTGATGATGAAGGATGGCCGCATCGTGAGTGACGGCCCCCGGTCCCAGCTCCTCAATGAGCAACGCCTGGGTGACCTCTTCCGCACCGAGGTTCGTCTCACCGAACGCGATGGCTTCCACCACGCCTGGTAAAAGGTGCTCACTTCAGTGTCCGTAACCCTCAGCGTGTTCAGGGACCTTGCCGCGAAACAGCCAGTACACCGTTGCTGTGTAGATCAGCGCAAGCGTAATCCCAATCGTCCACCACACCAGCCCAACGTGAACCGAATGCGACCCCGACAGTGCTCGCTCGATCGTGATGTCGTGTCCCGCCGTCCCCACTGTCGGCAGCAATACGGGGTATAGCCCCGCTGCCGCGCCTACGAGCATGGCCATCAGATACCCACACGACCCCAGAAAAGCCCGCCACTCCCAGTCCTTCTTCAGTGATACCGGAATTGAGATGAGCGCGACTATTACCGCAAGTGGAGCCAGCCATGCCACTCCATGCTCGCGATAATGTACCAGTGAATCGGGTCTCGCAAGGATTGTCGCCGGCACGCTGACGGCCGTTACCAGCGCAACCACAGGCCATAGCCGCCGCGCCCACATCTTCGCACGTTCGTTCAGTTCGCCTGTTGTCTTCAGCGCAAGATAGAGAACCCCATGCAGTCCCAGCGCCAGCAGGGCCAGCACGCCGCCGAGCACTGTATACCAATCCAGAATTCCTGGGTTCGGCCCAGTCTTCCAGTCTGTCCATAGTGGAAGGAAGAAGTAGTCGTCAGCACCCAGCGGCACCCCGCGAATCACATTGGCCAGTGCCGCTCCGAAGAACACCGCAAGCATTGCGCTTGAGAGAAAGAACGTAGCGTCGAACAGGCTCTTGTACACGTCGTCGTGCGTGTGTGATCTCAGTTCGATGCTCAGCCCCCGTACCATCAGTAGCCATAGCACGATCGTCAGCGGCAGATAGAACCCGCTGAACGAGGAGGCGTAGAGCAGCGGGAACGCAAAGAATAGTGTGCCTCCGCCAGCGAGTAACCAAACCTCGTTGCCGTCCCACACAGGGCCGATCGCATGCATTGCTTTGCGCCTGTCCTGCTCTGTGCGCGCGACAAACAGATACACGATCCCCACGCCAAGGTCAAAGCCGTCGAGCACAACGTAAACGGTCAGCATCGCCGCTACGATCCAGAACCACAACGTCCCCATCGCCATCACCTCACGCCGTCGTCAGTGTGTGTGCATCGTGGCCTTCATCGACCACCGGAGCCCCCGGCCCCTTTTGGATCGCGGTATAAACCATCACAATCCACAGGATCGAAAGCACCGAATACATCCCAAGAAAGCCCAGCAACGTAAACAGGCTCGTCGCTGCCCCTACATGCTTTGAGTAGCCCTCTGAGGTTCGCATCAGCCCATACACCAGCCACGGCTGTCGCCCCAACTCCGCTGTCATCCATCCTGCGGTATTCGCGATATACGGCAGAGGGAAGCTAAGCAAAAGCGGCCAAAGGATCCACCGCGTGTCGTACAGCTTGCCACGCCATAGCAGAAACCCCGCAATCGTCATCAGTGCGGCAAAGTACGTTCCCAGGCCCGCCATGATGTGGTAGCTGTAGAACAACAACGGCAGGGCCGTTGGCCACTCGTCACGCGGGAACTGATCCAGACCCTTTACCTCGGCTGTCGTCGTGCCGTAGATCAGAAAGCTGAGCACCTTGTTAACTACCAGCGGATTGTCGATCGTCTGTTTCTCCACGTTCGGCTGGCCCATCAACACCATTGGCGCGCCGGGCTCTGAGTGGAACAGGCCTTCCATTGCTGCGACAGCCACTGGTTGATGCCTCGCCATGTACTTGCCATGCAGGTCACCCGTAGGGAAGATCTGTGCTACGCAGGAGACAACTCCTGCAATTACCCCCACCTTTACGAAGATGCGCCCGTATTCGTCGAATCGGCGCTGCAACAGATAGAGTGCTCCAGTCGCAGCCATCACAAATGCACCCGTGATTACTGCGCCAGACATGTTGTGCGCGTACTGCAGCCAAGCCCAGGGATTCATCATCAGGCCCCAGAAACTCGTCACCTCGTAGGTCCCGTTCGGCAACAGATGGTAGGCCACCGGATGCTGCATCCACGCGTCCGTAACGATGATGAAGAATCCCGAGATCCATGACCCCAGCCACACCATGAACGCTGCAAACCAGTGCAGTTTGCGCGATATTTTCTTCTCTCCAAACAGAAGAAGGCCGAGGAATGCGCTCTCCAAAAAGAACGAGAAGATGCCCTCCATCGCCAGCGGTTGTCCGATCACGCCGCCCGTTCTCCGGGAAAACTCCGACCAGTTCGTGCCGAACTGAAACTCCATCGGAATTCCCGTTACCACGCCGAGAACAAAGTTGACCGCAAAGATCCGTGCCCAGAACCGCGCAGCCACGTCATACCGCTCGCGCTTCTCAGGGGCGGTCGTCCGCAACGCAATCGTCTTCATTACGACGATCAGCAGCGCCAGCCCCATTGTCAGCTGCGGAAACAGGTAATGGTAGGTGATCGTAAACGCAAAGTGGATCCGATGAAGCGTAAGCGCATCCATCCCAAGCCCTCTCTTTTACGTACCAACAGTATGCATCGACGCGTTGCGTTTGCGTAGAATTCTGTGTCCTTCGCGCGATTACCGCAGAAGATTCGCCTTTGCTCACTGCATCGGGGCACCCATGGGTCACCCATTCGATGGATGAGAGCTCCACGTCTTATCGCTCGAGTAGCACAGCTCCTCTAGGGTGCAATCCACGCATCGTGGTTTCCGAGCTATGCAGACCTGCCGACCATGATGAATCAACTCGTGCGAAAAACTAATCCATCGGTTCTGTGGAAGAATCTTCACCAAGTCGCGCTCAATCTTCTCCGCAGCCGTCTCTTTCGTTAGTTCAAGCCGCCGAGATAGCCGCATGACATGGGTGTCGACTACGACGCCCGCGGCGATTCCGAACCACGAGCCCAGGACGACGTTTCCGGTTTTGCGAGCCACCCCTGGAAGGCGCAGGATCTCTGCCATGGTCCGAGGAACCTCACCGCCAAACTCCCCGATCACTGCTAGCGCTGCGCCCTTGATCGATTTCGCCTTATTGCGAAAGAACCCTGTCGTGCGGATTAACTCCTCGATCTCGGGAAGGGAAGCTGCGGCCATTGCCTTCGGAGTGGGGAATCGCTTGAACAGCGCTGGTGTCACGATGTTCACGCGCACGTCAGTGCATTGTGCAGAGAGAATCGTCGCTACTGTCAGCTCCCACGCGCTGCGATGAGTCAGCGCACATACAACGCCTGGATACGTCTTCGCGAGGATGTCGAGGATGGCCTCGACGCGGTCCGGGGTGAGTGGATTTCTTCTTCCAACACGCGTCTTCACTGCAGGCCGTGGTTCTCTTGACTTCGCAGACTTCTTCAACGCTCCCGACGCGTCCAGAGTTGCCATTGCCTAGCCTAGCCGATTGAGCATCTCTTCTGGTGTCACGCGAACACAGCTGAAGATCGGCGTGTCCTGCAGGGTATACATGCTGATCTCCGTCTCGCGAAGCTGCTGCACCAGGTCCAGAAAGTCTTCAGGGAAGTTCGTCTCGAAGGCAACTACAAACTCCTGGTCATCAATTCCAAACGAGTACGTTGTGTTCAGCTTCACTCGCGGATACTGCAGCCCAATGCGGATATGCTCGTCCATCAGCCGCTTCCGTTCATCCATGGGCAACAGATACCACGGACGCGTCTTCCAGAAGGGATAGATGAAAATATACTTCTGTCCGCCAGGACGAATCGCGCCGCGTCCTTCGCCCTCGCTCTCATCCGGCCGATCGATCTGGTACTGCGACCGCTTCGTCATCGCAAGGAAGTTATGCGGCGTCGACAGGTATCCTCCCAGCGGCGTCGCCAGCAGCTCGCTGCGCATGCGGTTCAGCTCATCGACGGCATAGCCGATCGACCACACGCACATGTCCACGTCGCCGCGCGTTCCAATCGTCGAGTACGTCAGGGACAGAAACTCTCCCGGCTTGTTCCACTTCGCCAGCACAGCTGCAAACGCGGCTTTATGCGCCGCGCGTTCCTCTGCGGGAAGCCTGCGCCATTCCGGCATGATCTTGTAGAAGCTGAAGCAGACGATCTGGCGCTTTACCGGGGGCTTCGAAGGATCGTGTGGTTGCGCTCCGTAGCTGCTGGCTGGTCTTCCTGGTGCCTGTGCCGGCGTGGCCGCGGTGGATGCACCTTGAACTGGAACGGGGGCGATGGTCGTCTCTGACATCGATTTCTCCTGACTCTTTAATGCTAGCGCATCAGGCGAAGTCATGCTCTGCCGCTATACTCAAACCTGAATGTCCGAGAAGATTATTGCTGCACTTGCCGGTTTCATTATCGCTGTTATCTCCGCTGGAGGTTATGCAGGGGTTGCCCTTCTTATGGGGATTGAATCCGCCTGCATCCCGCTGCCGTCCGAGATCATCATGCCCTTCGCGGGCTATCTCGTGCACACAGGCCAGCTGAAGCTCTTCTGGGTCGCAACTGCCGGAGCTATCGGCTGCAATCTCGGCTCTATTCCTGCCTACTGGCTCGGAGCCTGGGGAGGTCGCCCTGCCGTCGAACGCTTCGGCAAGTACGTCCTGCTAAGCCGCCACGACCTCGACCGCGTCGAACACTTCTTCCAGCGCTTTGGCGGAATCACCGTTCTCATCGGCCGCCTGCTTCCCGTCGTCCGCACCTTTATCGCTCTTCCAGCAGGCATCGCAAAGATGCCGCAGCTTCGCTTCCACGCCTACACTTTTATCGGCTCATGGCCCTGGTGTTACGCCCTTGCTTACGTCGGAATGAAGCTCGGCGATAAGTGGGAGACCGATCCACGCTTCAAAGAAATCTTTCACCGCTTCCACCTCGCCGTCGAAGTCGTACTCCTCGCCGGAATCGCCTGGTTTGTCTACACACACTGGAAGAACCGCATCCGCGCCGACGAAACGATCTAGCATTCGCTAAATTCTGCGTTACCGTTAAAGCCCCGTTACCGTTTACGCCTGTAAAATCGCGCACTTTGTTTGCTTCGCGCTTCTATGTTGTTCATACTGACCCTTCCGCAACAACGGAAAATCGCAACACAGAAGGGTATCGCGTAGAAATGTCCACACCCCAGGCCGCCGGAAACGAAGCGGCATCCAGCATCAAGCCAGCGACAGGAAAATTAGGTGTCATGATTCCCGGCATGGGAGCCGTTGCGACAACGCTCATCGCCGGCGTCGAAGCAATACGTCGCGGGCTCGCCAAACCCATCGGGTCCACCTCACAGATGGGAACCATTCGTTTGGGTAAGCGCACCGAAGGCCGCTCGCCGCTCATCAAGGACTTCGCCCCTCTCGCCTCGCTCGACGACCTGGTCTTCACTGGGTGGGACATCTTTGGTGGCAACCTCTATGACGCTGCAAAGACGGCGCAGGTCCTCGACCGCGACCAACTCGAACAGATTCGCCCTTTTCTAGAATCCATCGAGCCCCTCCCCGCCGCCTTCGACCAGCACTACGTCAAGCGCCTCGAGGGGAAGAAGACCAAGACCGGCAAGAACAAGTGTGATCTCGCCAACCAGATTCGCAACGACATCGCCGAGTTCAAGACCAAGACTGAGCGTCAGGTCATGATCTGGTGCGGCTCCACCGAGATCTACCTCGAGCAGACCGCTGTCCACCAGTCACTCGCCGCCTTCGAAAAAGGCCTGGTCGAAGACGACCCCAACATCTCGCCTTCGATGCTCTACGCCTGGGCTGCGCTCAAAGAGGGCATCCCCTTCGCCAACGGCGCACCCAATCTCACCGTCGACATTCCCGCGTTGCAAGAGCTATCGAAGAAGATGAACGCTCCTATCTGCGGCAAGGATTTCAAGACCGGCCAGACCTTCATCAAGACTGTCCTTGCACCGGCCTTCAAGGTTCGTAACATCGGCGTCTCTGGGTGGTATTCCACTAACATTCTCGGCAACCGCGACGGCGAGGTCCTCGACGACCCCGACTCCTTCAAGACCAAAGAAGTCTCGAAGCTCGGTGTCCTCGAACATATCTTCCAGCCCCACCTGCACCCAGAGCTCTACGGCGACATTTACCACAAGGTTCGCATCAACTATTACCCACCACGTGGTGATAACAAAGAAGGCTGGGACAATATCGACATCTTCGGCTGGCTCGGCTATCCGATGCAGCTTAAGGTCGACTTTCTCTGCCGCGACTCCATCCTCGCCGCCCCACTCGCGCTCGATCTCATTCTCTTCATGGATCTCGCTGCACGTACGCCATCGCTTCGCGGTCTCGGTATCCAGGAGTGGCTCAGTTTCTACTTCAAGGATCCCGACTCAGCACCCGGCGTCTATCCGGAGCATGATCTTTTCATCCAAAACATGAAGCTCAAAAACACCCTCCGCCACATCATGGGTGAAGACCTCATCACGCACCTCGGCCTCGACTATTACGGCGAGTAGTAGTACGACGTAAGTAACGGCGGTCGCGAACTTAGCTTCGCGTCCGCCATTTTGTCTTTAAATCGGCTCAAATGAAAGTCTTGACGCCCAAACGTACAACAAACTACTGTCCTGTAAAGCTAAATCGCCTTGTCTGCTTTGGGAGCGTGATCCATGAACTCTTCGGATACCCCTGCGGCCCTTTATTCCTTTTCTCCACGCCTCGTCCTCTTTCTGCTCTGCGCAGTCCTCCTGTGGCTTCCGTGCAGCTACACCCTCGCGCAGACCGCTAATCTCAACTACACAGCAGATCTACCTTCCGTCGAGCGTGTTAAAGCGGAGATCAAGGGTTCCGATCCTACGGACACTCTCGCGCGCCAGTGCGCCGTCTTCACCTATTTGCCTGCCTACATTGAGCGCATCAAGTACAACCGAACGGTTCGTGGGCCATACACTCCGGACGAACAGCGCCTCATCGTTGCCTACCAGCTTGCCGCCTATCAGATCTCGCAGGACTACGCCAAGACCCACAGCCCCGACGAGGCCAAGGCGTTCGAGCGCCTTCACGGACAGTACGAGATGAACTCCGACTTCTACAAAGACTGGTCGCACCGTCTCATCGGACCGCAATCCGCCGCTGCCTACAAGAATATGGAGAGCGAGATGGGAGCCCGCCAACAGGCGCACGTCGCAGCCGAGAAGCGCACCTACGAAGAGGCCAACGCCAAAACGACAAACGCGCAGGGACTCTCGAACGATCCGACTGCCGTCGCCACACGCCGCTGCCTTGAACTGGGTGGCAGTTCCATCGCATGCATGGGCAAGGGCCTTGGCGCCGGTTTCTTAGACATGATCGGCTTGCATCCTGGCGAGTTGATGGGTTCGGGACGCGCCGGCGTGGTGCTCTCTGGACGCTACAGAAATCCTGCGACGACGGCCAGCCTCGACTTCGGTCCCGATACCGTGTCCATCGTAGACTGTGGCAAACTCGTCGCTGATGGTCACTCCTACACTATCGAGAAGCGACCCGGCTTACTCCGCGTCCACGTCGACAACGAGCCCCAGCCCTTCGTGCTCACGATGCGCTCCGATGGCGGTCTCGTCGGTCCCGGTCCTATCGACGTCAAAGGCCGAATCATCATCGGTTATCACACCGTGACACACACGCTGTACGTCAACGGCGCGCCCGCCGTAGGGGCGCAGTACGGATGCAATGGCGTCTGTCAGACATCCGAGTCCGTGCCCGACTACGCGCCGAAGATAGAACGCTGCACCATCGGATCACTGGCAATGCCTCCCAGGCCGAAGCCCGAAGCGCAGCCTGCGGCCGGTGAATCGGCGGGAATGTTTGGCGTGCTCACGGGGCTGTTCGATACAGGAGAGATGAAAATCCCGCTTGAGCCCGGCCTGCGCGTGACCGGTCAGTTCATCAGCGGCAAACTGGTACTCGACTTCACCCCCACCTCGATCATTCTCGACTGCGGCGAAGCGCACGTTCGCGGTGTGTATACCGTCGAGAACGCCACAGACCAATTGCTGGTGCACGTCGACAATCCGGGTGGCCCGTTCACGCTCGCTGTCGAATCCGATAACAGCCTTCGTGGTACAGGGTCAACGACCGTAAATGGGCGGCTTGTAAGCGGCATGCAGGGTGAGAATGTCACCTTCACGCCTCGCGTGGAGACATGCGAGGTCGCAAGTTTCCGGCCAAAGACTGGTTCATCGGCGACAGGCTCCACAACAAAGGTAGCCGGAAACAATCCGCCGTTATCGGCTCCGTCTTCTACCGCTCCGCCAGCCACACCCGCCGCCCCTGCATCAGTGGCCTACGCCTCCACGTCGCCGACCCCGGCTCTGTCTACTGCAGTGCCTCCTGCTGCGACGTCTTCCACCGGAACACGAGCCGCTATGCGTGTTCTCATCACCTCAAACTTCGCCGCTAATACCAACCCGATGGCCGGTCAGACCATCTACATCATGCGTGAACGTATGGATGATGTGCTTCGGAAGCTCGGCGCTCCGATTCCTCCGAACACCACTCCCGCCCAGGCGTGGCAGGCATTTGCAACAGCGTGTTTAGGCAAGGGTGTCGATTGCACTCCAGTATGGACGGCACTCAAGAGCCACTTCGTCACGGCAACCAAACTGGATGCCACTGGAAAGGCCACTTTGTCCGCGACGGCAACGACCGGCGCATACTTCCTCTTCGCGCAGGTGCGTTCTCCCGAGGGCCTCATGGTATGGGACCTGCCCCAGACCTTCGTCGCCGGTGACAACACCGTAACGCTTACCGCGGCAAACGCAGAGCACCTTCAATGACTGGCTCTGGTAGCCGGTCCATCCGTTCCGGGAAAGCCTTACTCAATGCTGCCAACTCATCAAGAAACGGCAGGGTGATCGTTCCATCTGTCTCCACTGGAACATCCCACGTCACCGCTCAGTCATAGTCTGGCAATTCAGATCAGTACGCGCCACCTCAATAGCTAACCGACGCTGGTCTAGCGGTTGCAAAGAGTGACGTTTGCCGTCAGTTTTTCTTGGTGAATTCGTACAATCGCGGGTGTATAGTCCGCCGACGGTTAAGAAGCCAATCAATCGTCAACTGAAGTTGGAGGAAGCCATGAAAGTTCGGACCTTCATGTTAGCTCTGGCACTTTGTTTTGCCGGAGCGACCGTGTGCCTTGCTGAAGACCTCAACATCGGCACTTGGAAGCTAAACGAAGCAAAGTCACAGATTCCTGACGGATTCATCAAGAACGTCACTGTCGTCTACACGGCTGAAGGTGACAGTTTGAAAGTTGTGACCGATGGCCTCGGTAGAGACGGCAAGCCGATGCACACGGAGTGGACCGGCAAGCTCGATGGTAAAGACTATCCGCTTGCAGGCGATCCTTTGGCGAATACACGATCAGTGGCAAAGGTCGACGACCATCACATGACGCTCTTCAATAAGAAGGACGGCAAGGTCGTAACCAGCGGTCGCATCGTTCTATCGAAGGATGGAAAGAGTCGCACCCTCACTGCTACCGCAACGGATCCCTCTGGTAAGAAGCTGAGCAGCGTCGCGTTCTACGACAAGCAATAGCTTCGACCCAACTCCCGATACCCACTCAGGTAGTCGCATCATGAGTGGGTAATCGCGGTCTAATGCTTTGGTCTCCTCCAGAGTTCATTTCGGCTGCGATACGATCTTCAGAATGACTTACCTCACTCCGGACCAATCACAGTCCCGGATCCTTCGCACGTATACCGCCCTCCACCAGCTTTGTCCTTCGTGGACCGGCTCCCTTATTATTGCCCTCGGGTTGGATCCGGCTGGCTCTGCTCTCTCGATCGCGGCCAATATTGCAGGTGCTGTTTCTTTGATCATCGACAACGATCTCACGCACATTCGTGAGGCCATTCGTGCAGGGGCCGTCGATTTCACCGTAACGACCCTTGACGAGGCAATCCGTGCCATGAAGAACGAGATCCGCAAGGGATCTCCACTCTCGGTGGCTCTCTCAGCCGACCCTGTCCTGGCTCTCGACGATGTGCTCGGTCGCGGGCTCGCTCCTCAACTCTTCGCGTCCTTTCTGCCTACACATTCCCGAATAGAGGATGCGGCACATACTCTGGCCACGCTTGGAGCTGATCTGATCGACTTCACCGCGTCGCCCCCCGCTGCAGGTTTTCAAGCCAGCGGGGCGCTCGTCGGCCCCCTCCTTGAGCGTCATGGCTGGACCCTTCGCATCTTTACCTTCGAAACTCAGGCTGCACTCCGCAGCTTCGATGCGCGGGTGCTCTCCTTGCTGCCCCCTGAAGACGTCATGCGACGACGCTGGATCGAGGCGGGCCGCAGCATCCTCCCCCGCGACGCCTCCCCCAATCGAGCTCTCTGGCTCACCCAGTCAGAGTTCGATCTATTTTTGACACCTATGCTCCCGCTTCCCTAAAGAACCTTAAACCTTGTCAAGAGCCAATTTCGCGTAAATAAATGAAACGACGCAACATAATCGTTGCCGATTAATTAGTCTCAATCCGCTAAACTTTAAAGTAGTCAGATTGGAAAGATCAACGGTCCCAGTCATAAGTCTGGACCGTTTTTTATGGTCGCCCTGAGATCTAAGGTACGAACCTAAGACTTTTGTTTAGAGGATTTTGCATAACATCGGTGGGTGGGGACTACTCCGCAGCCGTCATCAGTCGTTGCCATAGCGCCTTAACGCCTGCATCAGTTTTGGCCGAAATGGGAAGAATCTCCTCGACTCCGTGCTCGCGCTTCAGCGCTGCAACGCTCTTTCCCAACACATTATTCGAAAGGCGATCTGCCTTCGTTCCCACTACGACGAACGGCCGCTGTGTCTGCTTGAGATACGTGATCAGCTGACCGTCGCTGGGCTGCGGAGGGATGTTGGTATCTACCAGGCAGACACACAGTGCAAGTGTCTCCCGCTCCGCGAGGTAAGGTTCGATGAACTTCGGCCACTCCGCCGAGATGGACTTCGATATCTTTGCGTAACCGTACCCCGGCAGGTCGGCGAAGATCATCGCCGGAATAACCTTTTGTTTTCCGGCTGAAGTCTCATGCAGGGCAAAAAAATTAATCGCCCGCGTCCGGCCGGGAGTCGAGGACACCCGGGCCTCCTTCGAGCCAAGCAGAGCATTGATCAGCGACGATTTGCCGACGTTCGATCTTCCGAGGAAGGCAATCTCAGGAGCGCCATGAGTCCTGGACTCGGGAGGGAAGTGCGAGGCGTCAGTGGCGGAGAGGAGAAAGACTGGTTGCAGCCGCATCACTCCAGTCTATCTGGCCAAACAGAAAGAAGGCGTCCGCGTATGCGAACGCCTCCAATTCGTGAACCGGATGGCTACTTGGTGACGGTCACAGGAGCAGCCAGCTTGAACGTGACGACCGACTCCGCCGGAATGATGATGTCCTTGTTTCCGGTAAACGCCGCGCCCGCCGTACCTGCTCCCGCTCCAACCAGTGCGCCGATCGCTGCTCCCTTGCCGCCGCCTGCGAGTCCGCCGATCAGAGCACCCGCTCCCGCGCCGCCTCCGACCATGCCGGCAGTACGCTTCCCCTTACCCTTCTGCTCTTTGACGTAAGCGCTGGTCGTTACTTCATGGCCACCGATCTGCGTCACCTGTATCGCAAGAGTGCCTTCGCCCTTGAATTTGCCCTGGCCCTTGGAGGCCACAACGGTTCCCGCGACATGAGCGCCGCGTGGGAAGACGGTGCCGCCGCTAGCAGTAGTAATAGGCGCTGCCAGTTCGCCTGTAAAGCCATCGCCGACATTATTTGTCTTCGCGTTGAGTTCCTGAGTAATCGTCACCGAAACCGTAGCGCCTGAAGGTGCGGTCAGTTTGACGACTTTGGGTGCGACTGGTTCTGCGGCAGGAACTGGCGCCTCCGCCGGAACAGCGGGCATTACGACGGGCGCAGGCGCGGCTGTAGGTGCACTCGCAGGTGCAGCCGCGGCAGACTGATCAGCAGGAGCCGCCGGAGGTGGCGCCGCAGGGGCAGCCGAAGCCGTGGAATCAGCAGGGGCGGCCGGGGCCGAACTCTTGCATCCGCCGAGGACAAGAGCTGTTGTGAGAGTGAGAACTGCTACCAGGTTCACTTGCTGTACGCGCATGGAATCGTCTCCGGAGATGCTGGACTGATAATTGGCTAGAAATATACTCCCGATAGAGTGGTTTTGGACTGGGTCGAGTTGTCTGTATGCAGGCAATCCGGATGGTTTTTCACATAGTACATGTCTATCTCGCTGTATTCGTTTCGGATTTCCCCGTTTCGAAGTACTGTTCGATCTCCTCGAGGGTCTTGCCCTTGGTCTCGGGCAGGAAGAACGTTACGACCGTGAGATAGATAACAGTGAAGCCGGCAAACAGGAAGAACATCGACGAGTACCCATATTTACTGACAACGGGAAGAAATATGCCTGCAAGCGTGGTTGAGACCAGTTGGTTGATGACCAGCGCGATGCTCATACCATTCGAACGGATGCGCGTGGGCATCAGCTCGGAGAGCGCCAGCCAGACGCACACGCCCGGACCAATCGCGTAGAAGGACATGAAGAGGTATAGACCAAAAGCGACAAGCCAGCCATGGCTCGAATCTGGCACCGTTCCGACTACAGCTCGTTCGATCTTCAGCGGTGCAGTGCGTGCGGCATCGAGGTTACCGAAGGGATTTTTGAAGAAGGCCTCAACCTTATTCGTAGGCACGCAGCTATCGCGAGTGATTTGAATTGGCGCAGCAGCTGCATCGTCAGAACGAACAAAGCTCGTTGCAGCTGTGAAGTCGCCATAGGAATAGATCACGGCGAGTGATGCGCGGTCACTCTTGATTTGATCTCCCTGATAGCCGGATGCGGCGAGGAGTTGTCTGGCCTCGTCGGGGCGGAAGGGAAGGGAGAGAGTTTGGTCAGGAGCGACTATTGCCTGCACTGCACTGCGCGTGTCGTGGTTGAGCTTCTCGGTAGACAGGAAGAGAAATCCGACGCCGATAAGCGAGACAACGATGCCGGAGGTTCCCAGCATGAAAAGAAACTTCCGACCTTTGCGGTCAACCAGGGCCATGCCGCCGATCGTCATCAGAAAGTTGATGAAGGTAAACAGGACATAACCCCAATGCGCATGGAGATCGGAGAGGCCGCTCTGCAGCAGGATGCTGGTGTTGTACCCGATGATCGAATTGATTCCGGTTGCCGTATTGCAGAAGAGAATGATGCAGGCCAGAACGAATGGAATAACGTACTTTCTACGGAGAAGTGAATCCTTGATCGCGTTGCCGGTAGACGAGGCCTTTGTTGCCGCGATGTTTTCCATCTCCTTCAACTCGGCTTCAGCCTGGGGCGTCTCACGTGAGCGCAGCAGCGATGCTAGAGCACGTTCCTTTTTTCCCCGCAGGAAGAGCCATCGGGGCGATTCTGCGACGAAAAGGCTTCCCAGCACGAACAGGAGGCCCGGAGGCAGCGAGACCCAGAAGATCCGCCGCCACGCCTGGTCCTTGAAGGCAAACAACGCGGCTGCGTCTGCAGTCCTGGAGACTGCTTCAACCCGGTAGCTGTAATAGATTCCGATGACTGCCGCTGAGACGATACCAAGCGTTAGCAGCCACTGAAAAATCGCCGTACCTTTACCTCGATTTGCTGCTCCCAGGCATTCCGCAAGATAGAGCGGCACGACAACGCCGATGAGTCCGCCGCTGATGCCCTGCAACAATCGGCCGAAGAAGAGCGGCCCATAGCCATGGGCGAGCGCAATCATAGGGATGCTCAGTACAAAGGTGAGGCCGCTGAGAACCATCAGCGGTTTGCGCCCCATCCAGTCGGCGAGAAGCCCTGCGAAAAGTGTCGAAATAACACTCCCTAGAAGGACCGCGGCCACAATGATGGAGAGTTGACCGGCGTTCAGACGTGAGGTCGCCTCTAGATAAGGCAGCGCACCACCAATAATTCCTACATCGACGCCATAGAGCAGGCCGCCGAGCCCTGCGACAAGCAGAAGGAAACGGTTATAGCTGTGCTTCGTGCCATCAATGGCCGAGGGGGGCGTGGAAATAGCGGTGGTCTTCGTCATAGGTATCCGAGAACAACACGATATCAGCCCGCGACCCTGAGCGACACGCCATCCTGATGGGCGCCTCCTAATGCCCCAAAAGTGCCATGAGGAATTTCTAATCTCGCGGGTATGCTCCATCTGAGCTTATGAAATGTCTCCTGCCGGATAGGGCTGTTGCAACGTTTGAAGTTATCTGCCGTAAACCGGGCTTGAGCTTCGGATCAGGCCGCGATCAGTCTTCACAGCACTCCAGCAAGGGGCCACCTCCTTACTGCTTCTTCTGCTGAACCTTTGGTGGGCATGGATCTCCAGCAACCAGTCTTTGAGCGCAACTCGGCGCCACTTACCTTCGGAGGTTTTTCTGATGAACGGCAATTACATTGCTCGACGGATGGGTTCAGGGCAAACATTTCTAGCCCTGCTTGCATCAACTGCGGTCTTCACTGCCGGCTGCTCAAATCTGGCCACTACATCACCGACTGCCACTCCGCTGGCGACCAGTGGAGCGTTGAACGGAACGGTGCACGGTGGCAGTCAGCCTGTTGCGTTCGCAACCGTGACGCTCTACTTTGCCGGCCAGAATGGAGTAGGGTCGGGTGATCCCGCTGCCGGCGCAAGCCTCGGCGCACCTATCGTCGCAGCTGTCACGACATCTGCTGATGACGGCACCGGGGCTTTCGCCTTCCACAAAAAGGCTACGGCGGGCGAGGTAACGACAGCGGACAGCTTCGCCTGCCCTGCGAACAACCCACTTGTCTATGTAGTCGCTCGCGGCGGCAATCCTCTGAACAATCACGACTCATCGGTGAATAACACGGCGTCTGCATTCATCGCGATGTACGGTCTCTGCAATGATCTTTCTGCTGCCAATGTCGTTACCATGAACGAGGTGACCACTGTGGCCACGATGGTGGCTCTGCAGCAATACTTCAATCCCTCCACGGAGAGCATCGGGGCTGACGGTATTGGCTTGCACAAATTAGCTCTTACGCAGGCGCTCAATACCATCAACAACCTGGCCAATATGTCGACCGGACAAGCGATTACCTCGAAGAATATCAATTCCGGTCCGGCAAGCGTAACGGTGACTCCGGAGGCTGCAAAGATCAATGCGTTGGCTAATATTCTCGCCAGCTGTGTGAACAACCATACCTCTGGTGCATCGCCGTGCGTTGCGCTATTCGACAATGCAACCCCACCTGACACCGCCGTAACGGATCGTCCATATCACACTCCCCAGTTCGCGAAGGCAACCGACGTATTGCAGGCTTTGCACTTTATGCTTACAAATCCAACGAATGGTGGGACAGCTAAGCTCAACAATCTCTTTAGCCTGATTCCGGCAGCCGCCGCATTTCAACCTTCGCTGACGTCTGCTCCCACGGACTGGACCGTAGCGGTCAACTACAGCAGCACCTCCACCTGTGGCGCAAATGGCGGGGATTTCATTAACAGACCCCAGGAGCTTGCACTGGATATCTATGGAAATGTCTGGATTGCCAACGGTCAGGCCGGTACGGGCAACCTGTCCTCAATCACACTAGGTGGATCTGCTAATTCCTGTGTTTCTCTTGGCGATGGAAACGCGCATGGTGTAGCCGTTGATACGGCTGGCAATATCTGGTACGCCTCGCACTCAGGCAACAACCTATATCGCTACAATCCAAACGGAACGTTTATTGCGTTCGCGACGACCTCTGCTCCTCTCGCAGTCTTCGCTGACGGTGGTAACGGCAATGGCGATACTGTAAGCAACATCTACTTCACCACCGATGCAGATACCTCGCTTTACATGATTCCGCATGGAGCAACTGATGCTTCAGCAACTCCGGTTCAGATATCCTCAACGGTTGGTTCCAACCCGAGCCACCTCATCGTGGATTCGTCCCAGGCGATCTGGGTGTCCTCTGGCGATGCTTATGTCTCTCGTATAGCTCCTGGAACCGTTGGAGATGCCACCTACTTGAACGGCTATACCACTACTCAATTCCCTGTACCGGCGAATAGTAACGATATTACGTCCGGCCCTGCTGGCGGAGGCATATACGTTTCGTCCGATACCGCCAATAACGTTACATTCCTTGCGGGCAGTGGCACGAACTACCAACCTGCCAGCGGCTGGCCGAATGTTCTTGCAGGCATCGCAGGCCTAAATAATCCGACGACGGTTGCGGTGGATGGACGCCTCAATGTATGGGCTCTCAACGGCAGGGCCAACTCCGGAAGTGGACTGTTCAGTGTCAGCGAAGTTAGCGCCCTTGGAGTTCCGTTGATGCCGAGCGGCTCTGCGGCAGGGGGACGTCAGCTTGATAGCTCGTTCCTTGCGAACGGCCGCGCTATCGTCATTGACATGTCCGGTAATGTTTGGCTCGCAGGCGATGGACTTGCCGGCACACCGTCTCACTCGGTTACGGAGATCGTTGGAGCGGCAGTGCCGATCTATCAGCCGTACTCGGTGGGTCTCAGCAACGGGCGCTTCCAGAAGCTCCCCTAAACCAGTACAGATGCAGAGAGAAGCCCCGGTCACCGGGGCTTCTCCGCATTAGCCATCACTCTCGGACTACTGCTCTCCCAAGCTGAAGATACGCTCCATGACAACCCAGCGCTGGCCAGGTCGCGACTGTGCAAGTGGTTGCTGGAACTGGCCCATAATGGCCTCCCACTCCTGAACTCTTTCATTTGCCGCATCGGCGGCTGCTTTTGTGGAAAGTGAAAATCCCTCATTGACGTCCATAATCATGAACAGCCGTGTGCCTAGCAGATAGATCTCCATGTCTGTGATGCCGGCGTCCAAGAGACTCTGCCGTACCTCGGGCCATATCTTTGCGTGATACAGCTTGTACTTAGCGATGGCAGTTGCATCATCTTTCAGATCGAGGGTTAGGCAACGGCGTGGCATGAACTCCTCCGGTGTTGCGTGCTTTACAGTGTACCGGCCAGCCAGCCTTCCTCCCGGCTCTTAAAGGGAAAACGATGTATCCTTGTGTGAGCTAAAATTTCAACCTATGACCAAAGCTTTTTACCTGGAAAACAAGATTGCCCTGATCACCGGCGGGGCCAGTGGTATTGGAGCCGCGACAGCGCGCGAACTGGCGAGCGCAGGGGCACACGTTATCGTTGCAGACCTCAATCTCGCGGCAGCGGAGGCCCTTGCCGCTGAGCTCCCCAATGCACGCGCAGTCAAGATGGACGTAACAGACTCGGCGTCCATTGCGCTTGCCCTGGATGGCGTTCAGAGTCTCGACATTCTCGTCAACAACGCAGGCGTCGGGCTGGTCGGAGACATCTCGCGCACCTCAGAGGAGGACTTCGAGCGCGTGATGCGTGTCAATGTCAGCAGTATCTTCCTGGTGACCAAGGCGGCGCTTCCACTTCTGCTCGCAACGCGTGGCTGCATCGTAAACATTGGATCGGTCGCCGGCGCGGTCGGCGTCAAACAACGGTTTGCTTACTGCGCGAGCAAGGGAGCCGTTCAGGCCATGACGCGCCAGATTGCAGTTGACTACCCGAAGGAGTTGCGGATTAACTGCATCGCTCCGGGAACAGTGCAGACACCATTCGTTGAAGGCTATCTGGACAAATATCACTCGCACGAGAAAGAGAAGGTTCGCGCGGAGCTTGTTGCTCGCCAGCCAATAGGCCGTTTGGGAACTCCCGAGGACATCGCCTCGCTGGTGAGGTTCTTATGTTCGAAGGAAGCAGAGTTTATCAACGGCTCTGTGCTGCCGATTGACGGGGGCTGGACGGCTGCTTAGTTGCGTGGCGGATTACAAAGATAGATGAATCACCCATATAGTTGAAAGGGACTCTCACCAACATTGAACGACATCCTCATTACCGGCGTTCGCGTCATCGATCTCCGCTTTCCGACATCGCGGGATCACATTGGTTCGGATGCAGTCAATAAAGATCCCGACTATTCGGCGGCCTATTGCGTCCTTGAGACCAACTCGGAGTTTGAAGGGCATGGACTGACGTTTACGCTGGGCCGTGGCACCGACCTTGTTGTTCAGGCCGCGCGTTATCTCTCGCGCTATGTTGCCAACCGCGCGCTGGCGTCAATTACGGACGACTTCACGGCATTCTCCCGCCAACTCACGGATGACTCACAGTTCCGCTGGCTTGGTCCGGAGAAGGGCGTCATCCACCTTGCGGCAGGCGCTCTGATCAACGCCGTATGGGATCTGTATGCCCGCGCTGAGAAGAAGCCCCTCTGGCAGTTGCTCTCAGAACTCGAGCCATGTCAGATACTCAAGGCGATTGACTTTCGGTACATCGATGATGCGCTGACGCCAGACGAGGCTCGCGCGATTCTCGAGCAGGCCCGCAACAGCGGACAGTCCGAGCGGCTCGCACTGCTCCGCAAGCAGGGATATCCGGCCTACACCACCTCAGTCGGGTGGTTCGGCTACTCCGACGAGAAGATTCGTCGCCTTTGCCACGAGGCTCTCGTCGACGGTTGGACGCACTTCAAATTGAAGGTCGGAGGCGATCCTGCAGAAGATCTGCGCCGCGGCCACATCGTTCGCGAAGAGGTCGGCTGGACCAACAGACTGATGGTGGACGCCAATCAGAAGTGGGGTGTCCTGGAAGCGATCGTTCGTACCCGCCAGCTTGCAGAACTTGCGCCATGGTGGATGGAGGAGCCGACGAATCCTGACGACATTCTCGCCCATGCCCGCCTGCGACGTGAGGTGCCCCAGGTTCGGGTTGCCACCGGAGAGCATTGTCACAATCGGGTCATGTTCAAGCAGTTCCTTCAGGCAGATGCGATTGACGTCGTCCAACTCGACAGTTGCCGCGTTGCGGGCGTCAACGAGAACCTTGCGATTCTATTGCTCGCTGCCAAGTTCGGAAAGCCCGTCTGCCCACACGCTGGGGGAGTTGGCCTCTGCGAATACGTTCAACACCTCTCGATCTTCGATTTCCTCTCTGTCTCTGCTACTCTCGAAGACCGGGTCATCGAATTCGTCGATCATCTCCACGAACACTTCGTTACACCGGTTCATATCCGAAAGGGGCACTACATGGTGCCTACCGAACCGGGATACAGCATCGAGATTCGAAAAGAATCTCTTAGCCGCTTCGCCTATCCAGAGGGCGAGGCCTGGAGCACGAAGGAATGAAGTTTGTAACGTTTTCCAGTAAAAAATCTTTAGCCCGGAACCCGTCAGCGGGCATTCTCATCGGCGATGAGGTTGTGGACCTCACAGGCATTGCATACTCCAGTGTCCTTGCGATCATTGAAGGAGGTAGCCTCGCTCTAAAGGAGGTGGCCGAAAAGCTTGAGAACGCGCCGCGCATCGCACTCTCCGATGTCACCTTTCATGCCCCCATCCTTCCTCCGCGCATATTCGCCATCGGCCTAAATTACGCCAGCCATGCGGCTGAATCGAAGATGGCTGTACAGAAGGTCCCGACGGTGTTCATGAAACTGTCCAGCTCTGTGGTTGGCCCCGATGTTCCGGTTATCCTGCCGAAGATTAGCCAGCAGCCTGACTATGAGGCAGAGCTTGGTGTCGTCATCGGTAAAGCCGGCTATCAGGTTCCGGCTTCCGACTGGCAGGAATATGTCTTTGGTTACACCATCGTCAACGATGTCAGCGCACGCGATCTGCAGCTTGCGACCTCGCAGTGGACCTTAGGCAAATCGTTTCCCACTTTTGCCCCGCTTGGACCTGCTGTTGTCACGGCTGATGAGGTTGTTGACCCGCACGCTCTGGATGTATCGCTTACGATCAATGGTGAGACTCTCCAGTCGGCCAACACTCGGGACCTTATCTTTAAGATTCCGACCCTGATTGAGTACATCTCCAGCACCACCCCGCTCCAGGTTGGAGATGTAATCAGCACGGGAACGCCTGAAGGTGTTGGTCTCGGCCGCACGCCGCAGCGCTGGCTTCAGCCGAACGAGGAGATGGTGATCACCATTGAAAGGCTCGGCAGCCTCCGCAATCGAACAGTGGCTGAATAGGCAAATCAATACATATGGCCGCGGCTCGCTCATCCTCTGAGTGAGCCGCGGTACTTACACTTTTGCAGGAGTTCGCAGTTGCCTGTCATCGTATAAGCTCACGATAACTTCCTATGGGTTTGCTGAGCTTCCTCCAACCCCGCAGCCGCTGTGCCTTGCTGCTGTTGTATCTAGCCGGACTGCTGGCTTCTGCCACGGCGGCGGCGCAGACGCTTGCTACCTCGGTGCCACTTGTGACGCCATCGGTGATCGCCTTCGATGCAAGAGGAAATCTCTACATCGCTGAGACAGCAAAACACATCATCCGCAAGGTGGATCTGGCAGGGCAGATCAGCACTATAGCTGGCACGGGTACGCAGGGCTTTGCCGGAGACGGCGGACAGGCTGCCGCAGCTCTTCTCGATTCTCCCCAGGGGCTAGCTGTTGATCCTTCATCTCTCTACATTGCCGACACGCACAATAACAGAATTCGTAAGGTCGATCTTGTAACTGGAATCATCACCACGATCGCCGGCGGCGCCATCATTGGAACTGCCGAAGATGGAGGTCCTGCTGTCACGGCTACTACGCTCGACACTCCGACTGCAATTGCGCTCGACGCTAACGAGAACCTTTACATCGCCGAAGTACGGAGGCATCGCATTCGAAAGATTGCCGCGGCGAGCGGCATCATCACCACTGTGGCGGGTACCGGTACCCAAGGATTCGATGGTGATGGCAATGCTGCGACTGCGGCTCTGATCGACTCTCCCGGCGGCCTTGCAGTGGACTCGTCTGGCAATATTTTTCTTGCCGACAGCCACAACCACCGCGTCCGCCGAATTGATGCGATTACAGGAGCGATTACCACCCTTGCGGGTAACGCGGCAGGTTACGCCGGAGACGCAGGATCCGCCGTAACGTCAAGACTTGCTCTCCCGCAGGGTTGTCAATCGATCAGCAGGGCAATCTCTATCTTACTGATACAGCCAACCACCGGGTGCGCCGTATCGATGGCAAAACGGGCATGATCACGACGATTGCTGGGGACGGTACCCAGGGCTTCGCTGGTGACGGTGCAGCAGCCACAGCAGCCAGTCTAGATAGTCCTCGGGCTGTAACTATCGCCCCAGCAAGTGCAGTCACGATTGCGGATACAGGCAACCGGCGCATCCGACAGATCGGCTCTGATTCTTCTCTTCAAACCGTCGCAGGGCTGGGGGCGGCAATACCCGGAGCTCTCACACTCTCTGGGCTATCACGCGTTGGGTATGGTTCAGGGATACTCCTTGCAACACTTACAGGCACGAACGCCACGGGCAGCATCACGTTTCTAGACAGTTACGCAGGGACGACTACGACAGCCGGGATAGTTTCGATCGCAAGCAACGTCGCGATGCTCGATACCTCCGAGTTCCGGGTGGGGCAGCACGCAATCCTCGCGACCTACACTGGAGACGGTTCCCATTCTGCGGCACAGAGCGCAGTCTTTGCCCTAACGGTGAGTCCGCTTCCATTGACAGTCAGCATCATGCCTTCATCCGTCTCGTATGGCGGGCTTGTGCCACCGCTTCATGGAAGCCTCAGCGGTCTTCTCCCGCGCGATCAATCGACAGTATTGGCCACTCTTGCGATAAACGCAGACGCTCTCTCACCTGCGGGGTCGTATCCCGTAACAATAAACCTCAGCGGCCCGGGAGCAGGGAACTACGAGCTTGATACGCCACCCGTCTTCACCATAACTCGTGCTGCGACGACGATGGCGCTCTCTGTAGCTACGCCGTCCCTCAATCCTGTCAGTAGCGTGAACTCCGGTGATTTCGTCACCATTTCTGCGCATGTAGCAAGCGCAACGACTGGTGTTCCTACCGGAATGATCACTATCTTTGATAGCGCGTCTGTTGTCGCGACAGGTAAAGCTAGTGCGACAGGAGATCTAACGTTCACCACAAATACTTTCTCTGTAGGTTCACACAATCTCACTGCCGTGTACGCTGGCGACTCGAATTTTACGGGGAACACCTCTCCCCAGGTTGCATTCACTGTAATCACAACGCAGGCTAACCCCGCCGACTTCACGTTCGCGGTTACCGGCGCAGCCGCTCAGACGATTGTTTCCGGAGCCTCAGCCAGCTTTACGTTCAGCGCGCAAATGCAGGGTGGCCTCTCGAGTCCGATTGCTCTCGCCGCGTCAGGACTTCCCAATCTCGCGACGACTTCCTTCAATCCTGCTTACATCCCTCCAGGATCGGGGCCCGCGTCGGTTACTCTTACCGTCACCCCTCCAAAGACAGCTCGCAACGAACAAAAGCAAAGGGGCGGCAAAATCATCTTCGTATTCGTAGCTTTTCCATTGAGCCTTATCCGAGTCGGTCGGCTACGAGCGGGCAAGCGCACCCCATCCGTTGCTGCGCTTCTTTTGCTTCTTGTCTCGCTACACCTTTGTGTTGGATGCGGCGACCGCATCTATACCGGGCGGGCAGTTGACACATCCAAGACCTACACCATCACTGTGACGGGAACTGCTACCAGTCCCACTGGCGCAACGCTGCAGCACGCAGCTACTGTCACTCTCATTGTGCTTCCCGCGAGCTAGATGGGGCTTGCCAGCTTCAGCAGAAAGAAGACCGCCACCCCGGCGAAGAAGACAAGCGCCATGCGAATCCCTGGCTCGCGGTTCACTTCAGGAACAAGGTCGGTGGCTGCGACATAGATGGTCACTCCGGCCGAGAGCGGCAATCCCACTCGAACCCATGACGGTTGCAGATTGATTACCAGCACCCCGGCGAGGGTCATCGCACCGAGAAACATCGCCGAGTTCAACGCAGCGCGTCTGCCGCGACCTCCTGCGAGCATCACGCTGGCCACGGTGAAGCCCTCCGGAAGCTTATGCAAAAACACCGCAATGAAGATGACCCAGCCCAGCCAGTGTGAGAGTACGAAGCCCGAGCCGATTGCGATTCCATCGAAGAACGTATGCGCGGCCAGTCCAAGCAAGACGGAGTAGCTTTTGCGCGCTGAGAGAAATTCGTTGTGGTGCGTCTCTTCGCCGAAGTGAAAGTGCGGCACCAGCGTGTGCTCTAGCAGGTGAACGCCGCAATATCCCACCAGTACCAGCAGCGGAGCCCAACGCGGACTCAGTGCCAGTCCTTCCGGAAGCATCTCTAGCACGGCAGCGGCCAGCATGAAGCCGGCTCCTAGCGCGACGAAGTAGCGCAGTGCACGTGCCGAGGGAGATCGCCGCACCAGCAGGACCCCTCCGAGATAATCCGCAAGGGCCGCAATAGCCCCCAGCATTAGACTCAACCAGAGTGAGTTCATCGCGTACCCGCTTGACGCGAGCCGCACCACCCCGTCATTCTTGTCAGAATGACGATTAGCGCAGCGCCGGAATCGACGCGTACCCGCCCTTGGTCAAATCTCATATTCTCTTGATTTTACCCGTCTCCGGCCACTGCGACTCTCGCGCCAGCGCCAGGACAACGCCGATACCGCACAGCAGCACAAGTCCCTCCAGCCGTTCGGACCGGATGTGAAGCTTTTCGAAGTCCATACGGGTAGGGCTTGTCCTATTGGCTGTTTCTATCTCACCGCCTACCTCAATCCGGTCGCGCTCCATCGCCGGCAGAATGCGGAACTGCGAGTACGCCGTAACTGCAAGCATGATTCCTGTGAGCGCCATTTGAATCGCGAATCCCACTCGCGCCGGTACTTCGGCACGTAGCCACAGTATCGCTGTAGCGATGTAAAACGCGACGCCGCTAAGGAGCCCAATCCAGTGAAGAATTTCGAGCGTTCCGCCTACTACCAGCCCAGCTTGATGTGCGTTCGCCAGACGATGAAATGCGACCGGAGCCACTACAAACGCAAAGAATGCGAGACCGCCCACCCACGCCACCATCGACAATAACCGCAGAGCCCGCAATACTCTTTCCACCACTAGACCAGATCCCTCCCGATCAATCGCCGAATCCGTTCCTTGATCGGCGGATGCGTCGAAAACAGATTACCGATACCGCCACTGCCAAGCAATGGAGCCACGATAAACAGATGTGCCGTTGTCGGCGAGGCCTGCATGGGGATTCGCCGCGAATAGTCGTCGAGCTTCTGCAGCGCGCGCGCCAACGCGTAGGGATTTCCTGTCTCCCGCGCGCCTGTCGCGTCGGCCTCGTACTCCCGTGACCGCGAGATGGCCAATTGAATCAGCGATGCAGCAATCGGTGCGAGGATGATCATGAACAGCCCGCTTAGTCCGCCACCGGATCGCCCACGTTCGTCGCGGCCTCCGTAACCCCCGAACAATGATGCCCAGTAACCCATGCGAGCCACCATTGTGATTGCGCCTGCTAACGTCGCGGCGATCGAACTGGTCAGGATGTCGCGATTCCGCACGTGCCCCAACTCGTGTGCCAGGACACCCTCTAACTCTTCATCGTCCAGCAACTGCAATATTCCATGCGTTACTGCAACGGAAGCATGCTTTGGATTGCGGCCTGTCGCGAAGGCATTCGGGCTCTCGCTTGGAATAACGTAGATCTTTGGCATCGGCAAGCCCTGCTTCGCGGACAGCCGCTCGACTACTTCGTAGGCGCGAGGCAACTCCTCGCGAGTTCCTGGCTGCGCTCGGTACATCGATAGCGCAAGCTTGTCTGAAAAAAAGTAAGTGCCGAAGTTGAAGACGACCGAGAGAACAAACGCCAGGACAATTCCGTTGCGTCCGCCAACCCGGTCTCCGATAAAGATCAGAAACACTGTCAATAGCACCAGCAGAAGCGTCGATTTGAAGGTATTCATCGCTCAGCCTTTAATCGTGCCGGACACATCAGTCAACCCGTCCCCTACGCGCGAGCGCCCGCTTCAGAACTACCTCGAGAGCCGCCTTCTGTTCAGAATACTCCGCATCGCTCAGCCGGCCTTCCAGCCGGTCAGTCTCCACAGCAAACAGCTCTTCCTTTAGGGAAGTAAGTAACGCCGCTGGTCCAGTCAGTTGCACTGCACCTGCCACCGGTTGACCCGTAACGGGAGTAGTATGGCTACTGCTCTTCAACATAACGCCCGCTCCAGCAGCCATCGCCAGTCCAAGTCCGCCTAGAATCCACCACTTATACTTAGCCCACGGATCATTCGTTCCTTCGGGATCAATCGGGTTCCCAAGACCGCCACCAGGTCGGGTGTCTGTTGCAGCCGTCCCGGTTGCTGCCGGTTGTTGTTGCGGTCCACCTGCCGGACCGCCATCGTTCGCTGTTGCCGCGGCGTTGTCGCGTGGTAGCTGGCCTGTTCCTGAGATCGTGAATCCCAGCGGCTGCGACTGCGATACATTCCGCGCCACAAACGTTTGTGCCGTCGTATCTTCTGTCACGGCCGTGTATGAAGCTGACGGGCCAGCCTGGAAGGTCATACTCTTCGGCATCATCACTGCGATCGTGTCAGTCACCATCGTCGGCTTCGGCGTGAGCATTACGCTCCCGGAATAAGGAAGGTGATACGTGATTTGAAACCGTGTCTCGCCGGGGCGAATAGGAAAGATGAACGCGTAGTGATTCGGGTCCCCCAGAGGAACCGGGGAAGCCTGCACTGGCATTCCGCCCGGCCCCAGTGCCGCCGAGCCTTCTACGACCGCGCCCTCAGGCAGATAGAACTCAAACGGTCGCTCCCCAAACTGCGTCTTCGGCGGGTTCGATTCGTTCTTTACAAAGAAATTTTCGACCACACGCAGGGACTTCCCGTTCTCGTCGGTCTGTATGCGCATTACATCGGCCTCGTTGCTTACACCGTCAACCTTCGTCGCTGCGTCAAAGACCTCGACCTCCACCGACTGTGTTCCCGGCGGCGCTGGCCGGAAGTAGTTGGCCTTGTCATGGGTCACGCGCACAAGGTGCATGCCCGCATCGGGAACATCAAGCGTAAAACGACCCTTGGCGTCGGCCTTTGTTCGCGTGGACTCTTGCATTCCCTGTGCCAGGCGAATCAGGACGACATCGTCACCCGCGGCGGGCTTGTTGTTCGTTTTGTTGACCACTGTGCCGGAGATGGAATCAGCGAGTGCGAATCCGGAGAGAGCAGCTACGACGGCAATTGCCGCCAAACGTTGTGCGCCTAAACCTGTAGAGATCACGTAGTAAGTCTACGTCAAACAACGGTCTACGCGCTGCTTCCACGAGCGGTCATGCCATGGCGCTCCAGCGCCTCCATCTCCGAGATGACTTGCGCTGCCTCGCTCTCAAGTGCCGTCCTCTGCTCTGCATAGTCCTGCTCTGGATATTTTCCGGACAGATACTCAAAGTTCAGGTCGCGCAGGTTCTCGTAGATAGCATCCTTGCGCTCGCGGAGATAATCGACCCGCGTTTTGTCGGCCTGGAAAAACATATTCTTCTCCGGCCAGAAGATGAATAGGAACAGCGCAATCGTAAGAAGCAACCCAGCAATTGTTCCCATCAGTACTCCGTCTCCCGGCGAATGCGCTCGCGAAGAGCGTTATCCTCCGCTGTTGTAGCCGCTGGTAATCCCGTCGTAGCAAGTTGTGACCCGCTACGTTTACGCCACATCGAAACCAGAAAACCTGTGCCCACAATCGCCAGAGCAAATACGGCAAGCGGGGTGATCCATGCGACGTTGTCAAAACCTCCACGGATCGGTGCGGCCAGTACCGTGGGCCCATACTTTGCAGAAAACCAATTGAGGATGGCTGTGTCAGACCCACCCCCGCCCACCTGCTCGCGCAACTCGCCGATCATCCGGTCGGAGTCCGGGCAGCCCACATGGTTGCACTCCAACAGAATCTGGCCACATCCGCAAACGCAGATCATCTCGTGGCCAAGCTTTCCAAATCGCGAGGTCGAATCGGCGCCCAACATCACGAGAGTCAGCAAACACACCGCCGCGCTTTGCCACCAACGCCTACGCATGGTTTACCTCGGCCTCTGCAACCGCGCCGACAGGAGCGGGAACTGCAACCCGGGCCCGGGCAGCCGCTGGTGTCAAAGCAGGCACCAGCGCGACAAACGTTCCCAACACGACAATCAGAACGCCGAGCCAGATCCAGTTCATCAGGGGATTTATGAACACCTTAATGATTGGCTTGGCAGTGTCCGGATTCTTGCCCTCATAGATGACGTACAGGTCCTGGGCCAGCGTCGAGTGAAGCGCCACCATCGTCGAACTCGTCTGGCTCGCGATATAGAACCGCCGCTCCGGAGCCAGTTGCGCGATTTTTTTCGAGCCTTTGAAGACGTCCAGTAGAGCGAACTCCGTGTCGTAATTCGGATTTGAGTCCTGGGAAAAGCTCTGGCAGACCAGCCGATACGGCCCCATTTTTATCTCATCGCCAAAGCCCATCTCCTGCTCTCGCGACTGGTTGAAAGCTCCGCCTGCAATCCCGATAAACATCACCACGATGCCAAAATGCACGATGTAGCCACCATAGCGCCGTGTGTTTCGCCGCACCAGCAGCAACGTCGATCCCAGCAGCGTTTTTCCCGTCTGCGTGCGTACCACGCCTGCTCCGCGCAGAAACTCCGCCGCAATCGCTGTGATAACCCCAGCCGCCAACGTGAACGTCACCAGCGAGAAGATCTCAGCCTGCATGTCGTCGCCCGCACTCCACGGACGCACCCCGGCTGCGATCGCGACAACAAATGACACAGCCATTGCGATGCAGGGCAGCATGAAGTTCCGGCGGATTGAGCGCAATGATGTTGCCCTCCACGCCAGCAGTGGTCCAATACCGGTCAGAAACAGCAGGAACAGTCCGATGGGAATGTTCACCCGGTTGTAGAAAGGTGCGCCTACAGTAACCTTTGAGCCCTGTACATACTCGCTCAATATAGGAAACAGTGTTCCCCACAGCACCGTAAAACACGCTACCAGTAGGATTAGATTGTTGAACAAAAAGCTTGACTCGCGGCTGACCAGCGATTCCAGCTTGTTCTCGCTCTTCAGGTGGTCCTTCTGTTTGAAGAAAGTAAACAGACACACCCCAAATACGATCAATATGAAACCGTAAAACCAATCGCCTATATCAGAAGACGCGAATGCATGGACGCTCGACACAATGCCCGAACGTGTCAACAGCGTTCCAAGAATGGTCAGCAGGAACGTAGAAAAGATAAGCCAGACGTTCCACGACTTCATCATTCCGCGCTTCTCCTGCATCATTACCGAATGCAGAAAGGCCGTGCCCGTCAACCATGGCATCAGGGAAGCATTCTCCACGGGGTCCCATCCCCAGTAGCCGCCCCAGCCCAGAACGCTGTACGCCCAGTGCGCGCCAAGAAAGATTCCACAGGTCAGAAATAGCCACGTCACCATGGTCCATCGGCGCGTGATGTGAATCCACTTCTCGCCCGGATACCGCATCATCAGCGCACCCAAGGCAAATGCAAAGGGAACTGAGAAGCCTACATAGCCCAGATAAAGCATCGGCGGATGGATCACCATCTCTGGATACTGGAGCAATGGGTTCAGCCCGAACCCGTCCTGCGCCACCGGCCCCGGCTGAATGGCAAAGGGAGGAGCGGCAAAATTTAGTAGAAGAAGAAAGAACACCTGAATACCGGCAAGAATTGTGGAGGCAAACGCCGAAAGGCGGACGTCCACCTTGTGGCGCAGTCGCAGAACGAACCCATAGGCGCTCAGGAGCCAGGCCCATAGAAGCAACGAGCCTTCCTGCCCGCTCCATAGCGAGGAAAACTTATACGCTGTATTCAGGTCGCGATTCGTGTGGTGCAAAATGTAGCTGACTGAGTAATCGTTCGTGAAGGCTGCCCAGACCAGTGCAAAGGCAGCGGAAGTAAGAGCCACAAAGCTCGCAATGCCGGCCCGGCGCGCCGTCTCTCCTAAACGGCCTGCGCCATCACCGCCGGCTATGATTCCAGGTGCTGTACGTGAACGCCAAAGCGCGATCGCGCCCATTACCAGTGTGTAAGCGCTTAAAGCCAAGGCCAGGAGAAGGGCAAAACTCCCGAACTCAGGCATGGGATGACTTTGCATGGATTCCTCTCTCCCATTCTCTCAAGTACGCGCCTGATCAGCAACGAACAAGGGAGAGAGCGTTACGTTTATCGCGCAGGGAGAGGCGGCAGAGCCGCAGAGGCTTCCACCTCGGAACGCTCGGTCACGAGTGGTCTACAAATCAGACCACGAACGCAGTCCAGAAGAGATTCCGGCTGCAGCGGCTTGAGCCGGAACACCACGTTAAGGCCTTCATATTCGTCTTCGGCTTCCATGCCGCTAATAACCAGCACTGGGATTTCTGGCAAAATCTGCCGAACTCCCCGAACAAAACGGGTGCCGCTCATGTTTGGCATCACGTGGTCCGTTATGATTAGCCGAATTTCCGTGAGGAAATCACCCTGGCGAAGCTGCTCGAGTGCCCGCGCGGGATTCAGCGCGGTAATCACGAGGTATCCCTGCCGCCGCAGGATCGTCTGACGGATCGCAGCCTGAACAGCATTGTCATCTACAAGAAGGATTGCCTCTGTTTGCATCGACAGCTCCAAGGAGAAAAGCCGCAGCGTTACCACCGGACACGTTCTTTCTCCGAAAATCCATGAAATGACATACGGAGAAAAGCAGTCCGTAAAGATAGGTCAACTTTACAAATTTACAAAGAACTAAAGATTAAGCTAGCCATCGGGCTCTACCCAATCAAAGTTTTAGCCTCATCTCGTCTTAGTGCTTTTTGCTATCACCACAATTCAGATGCATCACTGTTGCCTTTTAGTTTTCTCCGGCAACAAGTAAACTCTCCGTCCGATGGTTCCTCCATCCCACTTTGGTAGTGCCCGATCTGCTGGTTTCCTTCTGCCGTGCAGCCCATCGCTCGCTAGACGGGGGGCACCAAACGATTTACAGTTGGCCGAAGAACATCAGCACAAACCGCACTGATTCAAAGGGAAACCGTGACTCTCTCCATCGTCGACTGGCTCATCATGCTGGTCTATTTCGTCTTCGTTCTAGGTATAGGCTTCGCCCTCAAGCGCTATATGCGCACCTCGAACGACTTCTTTTTAGCGGGGCGATCCATCCCTGCCTGGGTCTGCGGCCTGGCCTTTATCTCTGCGAACCTCGGCGCCCAGGAGGTTATCGGGATGGGTGCCTCAGGGGCAAAATATGGGATCAACACCAGCCATTTCTATTGGATTGGCGCCATCCCTGCCATGATCTTCGTCGGCATCTTCATGATGCCCTTCTACTACGGCTCGAAGGCGCGTTCCGTCCCCGAGTACCTGCGCCTTCGATTTGACGAAAAGACCCGTGCTGTCAATGCCTTCACCTTCGCCTTCATGACCGTGCTCTCCTCCGGAATCTCCATGTATGCGATGGCGCTCCTCATCCAGACGCTCGGCCTCTTCCGCGGAATTATCCCCGATACCTATATATTCCATGTCTCGGTCTTCGTCTCAGCCATCATTGTGCTCGGCTATATCTTCCTGGGTGGCCTCACCAGTGCGATTTATAACGAGGTCCTGCAATTCTTCCTCATCGTCGCTGGCTTCGCCCCACTCGTCTGGATCGGCCTGCGCAATGTAGGCGGTTGGCAGGGAATCAAGCAGACCCTTCCGGCCACCATGACTCACTCCTGGCGCGGAATGGCCCATGCGAGCACCAACACCCTGGGTGTCGAATGGGTTGGCCTCGCCATGGGACTGGGCTTCGTCCTCTCCTTCGGCTATTGGTGCACCGACTTCCTCGTCATTCAGCGCGCCATGGCTGCCGACTCCGAGACCTCCGCACGCCGCGTACCGCTCATCGCCTCTATCCCGAAGATGTTCTTCCCATTCCTCGTCATTCTTCCGGGACTCATCGCCGTCAGCGTTACCTCACACATTGCACCAAATCCAGCCGCCGTCGTAGCTTCCACCTCTTCATCCATCCCTCTTGTCGATGAGCATCCCCACGGGATCATCCCTCAGAAGACCAATCCGCTGAATGGCCAGCCAGTTCTCGACTCCAACGGCCAGCCCGTGTATAACTACGACCTCGCCATCCCCGTCATGCTTCTGCGCTTCTTCCCGACCGGAATTCTCGGCCTCGGCCTGACCGCGCTTCTCGCCAGCTTCATGTCAGGAATGGCAGGTAATGTTACGGCGTTCAATACGGTCTGGACCTACGACATCTATCAGGCCTACATCAATAAGAAGGCGACCGACGCCCATTACCTTTGGATGGGACGCATGGCCACTATTGGCGGCATCGCTCTCTCCATCGGCGCCGCCTACGCAGCTACCAGCTTCAACAACATCATGGATGCGCTGCAGCTCGTCTTCTCATTTGTCAACGCACCCCTCTTTGCCACATTCCTGCTCGGCATGTTCTGGAAGCGCACTACCGGCCACGGCGCTTTCACTGGACTCCTCTCCGGCACCTTTGCTGCGCTGCTTCACCACGGCCTTACCATACCCGCAGACACCACGCCTGGGATCCACGGTGGCTGGATCTCAATCGTCCACCGTTACCCGAGCGATATGGCGCAGAACTTCTGGACCGCTATCTTCGCCTTTTCGGTCAACCTCATTGTTACGATTGCCGTCAGTCTGGTAACAAAGCCTCGCGAAGAGCACGAACTCGTCGGCCTCGTCTACTCGCTAACACCGAAGCCTGTCGAACACCACCTCAGCTGGTATCAGAAGCCCTCAACACTCGCTATTGCAGTTTTCGTCATGCTAATCGTCCTTAACCTCGTCTTCGCCTAGAAACAGTCGTAATGCAAGGTCGCAACGAACTGGTCAAACACTAACCGCTAGTTACCAACTACGAATCACTGGACTGAAATCATGGGACTCGACATCCGCATCCCCCTCGGCCTTATCTTTCTCATCATCGGCGGCATCATGTCTATCTACGGCGTCGTCACGCGCCACTCCGCCATCTATGAGAAGTCACTGGACGTGAATCTCAACCTTGGCTGGGGTGTACTCATGTTTCTCTTCGGGGCCGTGATGTTCTATATTGGCCGTCGCCAGAAGTGGCAGGACGATCCTGTCTCCCCACGCCCATGGGAGCGCAAGGGCGGATCGCAGATCCGCTAGACTCATAACACCGGCCCTTGAATGAATCCTTCACGACTTCTGGCATGCTTCTGTCTTGCATTCACATCCTTGCTGCTTCACTCCCAGGAGACCACTCGCTTCTCCTTCCGCCAATCCTTCTCCATCTTTGCCGAATACTCTAATAACTCCAGCCACATTGCCCTTGGTGTCGCCGAGAATCGGCGCCTAGCAGGTCTGGGATTGACGTACTCTCGTCGATTAGTGCACTCCCGTTACATCGACTGGAACTACGCACCGGAGCTCCTTCCACTCGTCTTCATTCAGAACCCAATCGCAAATACCTCTTTTACCGTATCCAACGCAACCTTCATCGGGTCCAGCCCCACAGTATCTGCCTGCCACCCTGAGACCATAGTCGTTCCACCCAACCCCTCAACCGGATTCGCTGGATACAGCCTTACGCGCGCCTGCGACAGTCGCTGGACCTACTCCGGAGGCCTCAGCCCGCTCGGACAACGCATCAATATCGCACCAACCCATCGCATCCAGCCGTTCCTGCTCGGCAACGGAGGCTTCCTTGTCTCTTCCCGGGACGTACCCGTGAACGACTCTTCCAGTTTTAACTTCACCTTTGAATTCGGAGCCGGCGTGGAGTTCTTTCGTGATGCCGGACGTTCCTGGTCGGCCGAGTACAGGCTTCATCACCTCTCGAACGCATACATCGGTGTCAACAATCCTGGTATTGACAGCCAGATATTCAAATTGACCTATACCTTCGCTCGTTAGGAAACCTGTCAGCTCATTCTGGTAAGACTGACTGGTAGACATCTCACAAATCACTGAATGATTACTGTTTCCCACGCACTCCCTTGCAATAATGGGAGATATGAAGCGCCGTATCATCAAGCAATACGAGCTCGTCCGGAAGATCGGCACCGGCGGCAGCGGAGTCGTGTTCCTTGCCAACGACACTCTTCTTCAGCGACCCGTCGTGATCAAGCTCCTCAAGCGTGGCAATCTCACCATCGAGCAGATGCGCACCACCCAACTCCGTGAAGCCCGCCTTGCCTCTGCCATCGACCACCCTAACGTCTGCGCCATCTATGACGTCGGGGAAGCTCCATCCGAATCAGGCGACAGCGAAGAAGCCTACATCGTGATGCAATACATCCCCGGAAAGAGCCTCGACAAGCTCATTTCCGAAGGTCCTTCCAGCCTACAGCTCGTTCTCTCTGCTGGGATCCAGATCTCGGACGGTCTCTCAGCCGCACATTCCCTTGGCATCTTTCATCGCGACCTTAAGCCCGCCAATGTCATGCTCACCGATGGCGGCCTCATCAAGATCCTTGACTTCGGCCTCGCCCGTCGCCTCTCGCTTGACCAGACAGACTTTGATCCCTCCGGGCCCGCAGACGCTCGAAATCTTCCCCCTCTCGGTGCCACCTATACCGCTCGTGGCGGAACTATCGCTTACATGGCCCCCGAGCAGTTCGTCACCGGCCAGTCTTCTGTTCAGTCCGACATCTTCGCTCTTGGCCTCATCCTCTACGAGCTCTCTACTGGCCGCCACCCCTTCCACCGCCCCGACGCTCCGGACTTCCAGACCATTCGCGCCACCCAGTTTGCCGATCCGCCAAATCTCCGCGAGATAGCTCCACATCTTCCGGTCGAGCTCGAGAGTGTCATCCTCCGTTGCCTCGAAAAGCAGCCTGCGGCCCGCTTCTCGACCGCCGCCGATGTCCGCGAGTCGCTCAAGACCATCATGCGCTCCATGCAGCTCGACTCAGCGTTGATGCCTGGCGGTGAATCCCTCGCTCTGCTTCCTTCGCGCCACGCACTCGAAACTCCCGAGGAAGAAAAGCGCACCACTGGAATTCTCTCTATGCTCGCCGAGCGCTTTCGAGAATCGGGCTCGTCTTCTGGCGAAAGAAAAAACAGCAGTATTGTCGTCCTTCCGTTCATCAACTTCGGTCCTGCCGACGTCGCGCCGCTCTACGGATATGCTTTGGCCGATGCCATCGGCGCACGTCTCGCGCGCATGAGCTCTCTCGTGGTTCGCCCATCAAGCTCGCTGATGTCCATTTCTACCCAGCAGCTTGATCCCCTGAGCATCGGCAAAAAGCTGCTAGTCGACTTCGTTCTTGCAGGCAACTTCCTTCGTTCCGACAAAGGTTTCGATCTCAACTGGCAACTTCTCGACGTCAATGGCCAGAGCGTTCGCGCCGGCGGCTCCATTAACGTCGCTTCCTTCGATCTCGTCAGTGTCCAGACCGAGATCTGCGACGAAGTTTTCAGCACATTGCAGGGCTCTGGAACCTTCAGCGCTCCGCAGGAAAGTAATCGTTCGCCTTCACCCAATAACGCCTCACTGAGTCAGGACCTCTCCGAGGAGTATCTGCAGGCCCGCGCCCAGCTCTCCTCCTTCATGACGCGTACCGGCAGTCGCGACGACCTGGACCGCGCACGCGAGCTCTTCGACTCTGTAGTCAAGGCCAACGAGAAGTATGCTCCCGCTTGGTCGGGCCTCGGCATCACGCATCTCCAATACACCCGTCACGGCCTCGGTGGCCAGATGCACGTTCTCGAAGCCCGGCGCGCCTTCGATAAGGCCCTCCAACTCGACCCCGGCTCTGTTGAAGCAAACCTCTACCGCGTCTATATGCTCCTCTCGCGCGGTGAAAAGGAATCGGCTCGCCACGGCATCGAACATCTCCTTCAGACCGCTGGCAACGACTGGAACGTCCGCATGGTCGCAGGCATCGCCCTCCGCGCAGATGGAATGTACGAAGAGGCCCTTGATCAGTTCAATGCTTCGCTGCGCCTCAACCCTTCCAATGCGGCCATGATCTACAACCATCGCGCCCGCGTCTATCAGTACCAGAACCAGCTCGAGCTGGCTGCCGACGAGATTCAAAAAGGGCTCACTCTTGAACCCCGCCAACCGCTCCTCAGAATCTCTCTTGGATACCAGCAGATGCGCAGCGGCAACCTTCCAGGTGCCATTGAAACGCTCGAAAACGTCATCCGGGACGAGGCCTCGCTTCGGATTGTCTTCCCAACCATCGCTCTCTGCTACGTCCAACTTGGCGACCGCGAAAAGGCAGCTTCGTTTATCGTCGATGAGACGCTCTCTGCGGCTGAAGCCGACTCCGAGATGGCATACCGGCTCGCCACGTATTTCGCTCTAGACGGTGATGAGTCGGAAGCCCTTCACTGGCTACGCCGTGCCATCTATCTCGGCAACGAGAACTATCCATGGTTCAGTAAGAATCCAGCCTGGCGCAAGCTCCTCGGCCACACAGACTTCGAGCGTATCCTCGAAGACCTAAAAAAAAGCTATCGTCGCAACCAGAAAAATTGGAAGCGTCTCCTGGCCCAGGTCCGCGACTAATTGCCTGACCTTTAGAATCCCGAGGTTTTGAGCATCTGTAAAAAAGCAAAGAGGCGAGCCCAGGCTCGCCTCTTGAATCAAACAAATCGCTACTCTGAAGCGGCTGTCTTCATTGCCGGCCCCACTCCGCCTGCAGCCTGTATCGGCTTCACAATCAGCGGAGTCGTCAAACTGAACACCAGCCGCGAATCCTTATCGAGATTCGCCTGCCGCTCCTGCTTCAGCCACATCACCGTGCTTGCCCCTGCACCAATCCCAGCGCCAACCACAGCACCTACGCCTCCGCCAATGAGCGCCCCTGCCGCCGCTCCTCCTCCGGTCGTCAATGCAGCTACTGCGAGGTTCTTCTTTACCTGATCTTTGCGCTTCAACGTTCCCTCGCGGTCCACGTTGAAGTTGTTCAGGGAGGTGTCAATCAGCTGCGCATGGACTACATACATAGTGCCATCCGGCAGCGTTACACTTCGAGGCTCCAGATGCAGAGACGCCGCTCCAGAGATCCGTTTGCCGACATGGACCTGTGTAACCTGGCCATCCAGAATGCTGCCGATAGGAATAATCACGCGGCCCTTATTTGTGATCGCCTCCATCACTTCGGCCGTGAACTTCGTGCCCGCAGTGGTCGTCGCTGTCGAAAGATCATCGCGCATCTTTACCCGTAGCAGAGACCCTTCGCTAATTTCGCCGTCACGCTCAGGGACGCTCGTCACAATCTGTGCGTCGATATCCTCCTTGGCGAGCGAGGTTGCCTCAGTCGCAGGAGCCGCTCCAGGTGCAGCAGGCCCCTTGTACGGGACGTATGCCCCATACACCTCTCCGGTCGACTCCGTCTTGGCTGCCGAAGGCTTCGCTTGCGTTAGGGATCTCTGCTGGGTCGAACCGTCTGCCGCAGTCGTCTCCGCCTGGTCTGCGTTATTCGCATCTACAGCAACGGGCTCCGGGTTCGAAACTCCCATCCGTGCACTCTGTTGCGCAACCATCGGAAGAGTTACAAATGCAAGAACCGCTGCTTGTGAAATCCGTATCTTCATCAGAAACCTCCGGGCCTCGGGAAACCCTGTTTAAAGGCTAAAATCTCCGCCTCCGCAGCAGGCTAAATTCCAAGTAAGGGAATCGAACCTGCTACTACTCACGCAAGCACCCGGGATTTCTCATTGGCCGCATTCATGCGCCGTTCGGACATCTCCCGAAGCGCTTTGCTAAAATCCATCTGGTGAAGTCTTCCGGCGCGAATATTGTGCATTCTATTGGCGCAGCCAGCGGCCAATCCCTTCCCGTCGATCGCCGGCTCAAACTTAACGAGCGGCTCATACACCGCGTCGCATCCAATTTTCCATCAACACCTGAAGACAGGAGCAACATGACCGAGATCGTCTCCATCCACGCGCGTGAAATTCTCGACTCCCGCGGAAACCCTACCGTCGAAGCCGACGTCGTCCTCGACGGCGGAGCACGCGGACGCGCCGCAGTCCCCTCCGGAGCCTCAACCGGCGAGCATGAGGCCGTTGAATTGCGTGACGGCGATAAGAAGCACTATCTCGGCAAGGGTGTACTCAACGCTGTTGAAAACGTCGAGTCCATCCTCGCTCCCGAACTCACTGGTATGGACGCGTCTAACCAGCGCCTCATCGACGCGACCATGATCGCCATCGACGGTACTGAAAACAAAGGCAAGCTCGGTGCAAATGCCATCCTCGCCGTCTCGATGGCCGTTGCCCGTGCATCCGCAGAAGCCCTCAAACTTCCGCTCTACCGTTACCTTGGCGGCGTCAACGCTCACATTCTTCCCACGCCAATGATGAACATCATCAACGGTGGCTCCCACGCCGACTCCAACGTCGACTTCCAGGAGTTCATGGTCATGCCCGTCGGCGCTGAGACCTTCTCCGACGCTCTTCGCTGGGGAACCGAGACCTTCCATACTCTCAAGGGAGTACTGAAAAAGAAGGGGTACAACACTGCTGTCGGCGACGAGGGCGGCTTCGCCCCCAACCTCAAGTCCAACGCCGAAGCCATCGAGCTCATCCTTGAGGCCATTGAACTCGCAGGCTACAAGGCCGGCGAAGACATCGCCATCGCCCTGGACCCTGCCTCCAGCGAGTTCTACGACAAGGCCTCCGGCAAGTACATCTTCAAGAAGTCGGACAAGTCGGAGAAGACCTCCGAAGAGATGGCTGCCTTCTGGGAGTCGTGGGTCCGCCAGTACCCCATCGTCTCAATCGAAGATGGCTTGGCCGAGGATGATTGGGATGGTTGGAAGCTCTTAACTAAGCAGATCGGCGATTTTGTCCAGCTGGTAGGCGACGACCTCTTCGTTACCAATACCCAGCGCCTGCAGCAGGGAATCGAACAAAAGGTCGGTAACTCTATTCTGATTAAAGTGAATCAGATCGGAACCGTCTCCGAAACCCTTGAGGCGATCGAACTCGCCCGCCGCTACGGCTACACCTCCATCATCAGCCACCGCTCCGGCGAGACCGAGGACACCTTCATCGCCGATCTTGCTGTAGGCACAGGCGCCGGACAGATAAAGACCGGATCCGCCTCGCGTACGGATCGCATCGCTAAGTACAACCAGCTCCTCCGCATTGAAGAAGAGCTCGGTCAGGCCGCTGAGTTTCTTGGAATCGAGTCCGTCAACTTCGGCGAATGACCACTTCGTCCCGCGTATGGGTCGAATCCTGTACGCGGGACCCTGAGGGAACCATGTCGGTCACTGTCGTTATCCCAGCGTTTAACGCGGAACACCTCCTTCCCGCGACCCTTGAGAGTGTTCTCAATCAGACCCTGAAGCCGTCAGAGGTTCTCGTCATCGACGATGGATCGACCGACAACACTGCAGCTGTCGCCGAGGCGTTCGGTCCTCCCGTCCGCGTCATCCGCCGCTCCAATGTCGGCCAGGCGCTCACCCGCAACTTTGGCGTCGCCGAGGCCACCAACGAGTGGATCGCATTCATAGACGCGGACGATCTCTGGAATAAGTACAAGCTGGAAAAGCAGATGCGGGCCCTCGAAGCCAATCCCGCCGCCAGCCTTTGCTACACCGCTCGCGTACACTTCGAGCAGCACGGAGAGGAACTCCGCCCCGTATTGCACATGCCAGTTCCTCCACCCGAAGGCATCCGCAATGCGCTCTATCGCAACACAACGTTTCTTCCCAGCTCAGTAGTAATACGCCGTACTACGTTTCTCGAAAGCGGTGGCTTCGACCCGCAGTACTCTATCGTCGAAGACTGGGACCTCTGGCTTCGTCTTCTTCACTCCGGAATCACCTTCGCCGCTGTCCAGGAGGAGCTCATGCTTTATCGCATGCACACTGGCAGCATCTCCCGACGCGCCGATATCGCTCTCCGCGACTCCCTGGCTGTCTACCGCAAACACGTCCTCCCGAATTTGCCACCCATCTCAGGCTGGTTTCGCTTCAATCGTGTCCGCAGTGAGCACGAAGCAGTCACCTCTATGCTTATGCGTGCCGCCGGAGATCCCCGCCACTTTGGAGTAATGGCAGCTTCCATCTTTCGCGACCCGTTCAACTACTACCATCGGTACAAGGTGTTCGCACACATGCTTTACACCCGATTACGAGGCAGCGTACAAAGACCCAGCCCAGCCAGGTAAGTGGCGTCTAACTGCATAAAATTGCAATAACTTACGGCGCTAAGCAGCCGTAAGTTGTGTCTCGCCGGGCAACTCCGCCTGCTTCCACTCGCCCATGGACCTGCTCAGAAGCGCAGCGGCGCACCCCTCGCCACACAGGACGACAACATCATCGTGGTGAGCAATCTGAGAGTCCCATGGCATGAAAGTGATACACCGTGATGTAACTTTGGCCAGAACCCAATGATTACTTGTCTTCTTCTGGACCCCGCACACGCACGTAAACAGAGATGTGGACGCCATAACGCTTCCTTCCTTCCGGATACGCTTCCTTGTTTAAACTGGGATGCACTCTCCGGACCGATAAGTCGCTCGCCAGCGTGGAAAGAACCATAGTCCTTACTGGCTTCCTTCGTCCATACCCGCAAGAGAAGTCAGTCCCGGTTTGCCTCCAATCCGCTTTCTGCGTCTCAAATCACATGGACTTCACTCCTCACGACCGACTCTTCGTCCTCACAGGCGCTGGAATCTCCGCCGAAAGCGGCCTCGCTACCTTCCGCGGCTCTGGAGGACTCTGGGACGGCCATCGGGTCGAGGATGTCGCCACTCCGGAGGCCTGGCTCGCCGATCCAGCATTCGTCTGGAGTTTCTACTCCGCCCGTCGCCGCAGCGCAATCGCCGCTCGGCCCAACCCCGCACACTATGCCCTGGCCAAAATCGAACAGCACCTAGGGGACCGTTTCTACCTCTGTACCCAGAACGTCGACAACCTCCATGAGCAGGCCGGATCCCGTCGTCTCCACCACATGCATGGATCCCTCTTCCACTCCCGCTGCACCCAATGCGATCAGCCCTTCTCCGACTGTGCCTTCTACGAATCCACCCCACTTCCCACATGCGCCTGTGGCGCGCTCATCCGCCCTCATATCGTCTGGTTCGGTGAAATCCCACTCGACATGGACGAAATCTACCGCGAACTCTCCCGCGCTACCATACTTCTCGTCGTCGGCACCTCCGGTTCCGTCTATCCAGCCGCAGGACTGGTCCATGTCGCGCGTCAGCACGGAATTCGCACCGTTTACGTTGGTCCAGAAGAACCCTCCAACTCCGCCTCTTTCGACCAGATCATCCTCGGTACTGCCACGCAGGCTCTGCCCAGTCTTTTGGATAGCGCCTCGGCATGAGGACCTCGGAATGGATTCAGACCGGCTTCGCACTCCTGCTCGCCATCGCGGCATGGATCACTCCCCGACCACTGTCTATCCGCCGTCGATGGACGGTCACCCTCCTCGCCGTGATCGCCATCGCAACCGTAGCGATTACAGTTTTCCTCTCAGTACACCTCTCCTTCGAAACTTCCTCCATCCTCCGCGACTGGATCACCGTCCCCCTCTTCCTCATTCCGTACTGGCAGACTGGCCAATTCTTCCTCCAGCCGAATCGAGTCGTTGAGCAACGCCTGCTTGCTATCGACCAGCATCTTCTCCCCGGAATCGCCTCCACCTCAGGCACAGAACGCACAGGTGTCGGTCTCATGCTTGAGATGGCCTACCTCTCCTGTTACCCACTCGTTCCCTTGGGACTGCTCGCGATGTATCTCACCGATCAGCGCCAACATGTAGCAGCCTTCTGGTTCGTCGTCCTCGTCGCAACCTACATCTGCTACGCCATCACGCCCTTTGTTCCCGCCCTTCCACCCCGGTCACTCGTCACGAATCCTTCCGTGGCTCCGCCAGTCAATAAGGGACGATCCTTCAACCGCTGGATCCTCCGCCACGGCAGCATCCATGCCATCTCCTTCCCCAGCGCGCATGTCGCCTCGGCATTTGCCGTAGCCCTCGTTCTTCTCCGTTACTCGCTCTCTGCTGGAATCATCTTTCTCTTCATAGCCATCGCTATCTCCCTTGGAGCCGTTATCGGTCGCTATCACTTCGCACTTGATGTCATCCTCGGCGCAGTGCTCGCGTTCATCGTCTTTCTTGCCAGCTTCAAGTCTCTGTAACCGACAGCCCACCCCACTGGCTGCTATCCTTTCCCCACAGATGCCCTCCGCGACCAAACCCACTCGCTCCGCCTCTGTCGCGGGAGCGACCACGGCCCTCGTCCTCCTCACTGCACTCAACTTCGTCAACTACATCGACCGCTACATCCTGCCCGGGGTACAAGAGCAGATCAAACGCGAGTTCCACCTCACCGACGAGCACATCGGAACCCTCACCTTCTGGTTCATGATCGCGTATATGTTTACCTCGCCCATCACTGGATACCTGGGCGATCGCTTCCCCCGCAAGCCTATGATCGTGGTCGCCGCACTCTTCTGGTCCGGCATCAATTTCTTTACTGCATCAGTCACATCCTATGATTCGCTCAACCTCCGCCACGCCGCTCTCGGCATCGGAGAGGCCAGCTTCGGAATATTCGCCCCCGCCCTCCTCTCTGACTTCTACCCACCCGAGCAGCGCAACCGTGTCCTGACGACCTTCAACGTCGCCATCCCCGTCGGCGCAGCTCTCGGCTATCTCGTCGGAGGAGTCATCGGCGAGCATTACGGCTGGCGACACGCCTTCATCGTTTCCGCCATCCCTGGAGTCATCATTGCCATCCTCATCCTCTTCTTCATGAAAGAGCCGGTACGAGGAGCAAGCCAACACGAGAGAGCCAAGCTTGAGAAGGGAACTGTCCTCACTCTCATCAGGAACAAGGCGTACCTCTGCTCCATCCTCGGCTACGCCGCAGTAACATTTTCCCTCGGTGGAATCTCGTGGTGGATGCCCTCCTTCCTCCAGCGCGTAGACGGCCGTACGCAATCGAACGCGGCCTTCCTCATGGGAGCGATCACAGTCGTTACCGGCTTGCTTGGAACTATCGTCGGCGGAGTCGTCGCCCAGCGCTGGTCAAAGAAGACTCCGAAGGCGCTCTACCTTGTCCCTGCCATCAGCGCTGCACTCGCCGTGCCGCCAGCCTTGATCTGCTTCTTCGGGCCCCGCAATCTGACAGTTCCTGCGCTGGCGCTCGCCATCTTCCTCATCTTCCTGGGAACTGGTCCGGTCAACGCAGCCACCATGACCGCCGTCCGCCCCGAGGTTCGCGCGACCGCTATGGCGTGCCAGCTCTTCATCATCCATGCCCTCGGTGACGCAATCTCCCCACGCATCATCGGCGCCGTTAGTGACCGTTCTACCCTTAACCTCGGCCTCGGTTCCACACTCATCACCCTCGTCATCGCTGCCATCATCTTCTTCATCGGATCCCGCTACGCCCCGCCTCTCAGCGAAGACATGGCCATCGCTGCCGGATAATGGTATCTCCGGGTTTCCAGCAATTTGTCATCTCGACCCGAGCGTAGCGAAATGGAGGGTCTTGCTTCTCGACCGATGCGCCTGATGGATATCACTACGATCCTTGCCTGGCTGGTCGCTCTCGGCTGGATATGGAAAGCCATCTCCGCTTTCGGCGGTCTCCCGCGCATCCCGAATCTCCTCGACCCGAAGTACGACCTTTCTCCGACTGGAAACCCATCCATTACCGTTATCGTCCCTGCGCGCGACGAGCAGGAAGCCCTCCCCGTCTGTCTGGCATCTCTGGTGGCCCAGGACTACCCGAACCTGAACATCATCGCCGTCGACGACCGCTCCACCGATGCCACCGGCAAGATCATGGACAACCTCGCCGCGCTACATCCAGCCTGCGTACATTCGCTCCACGTCACCGCGCTCCCCGAAGGTTGGCTCGGCAAACCCCACGCCATGGCCCTGGCTGCCCGCCACGCCCTCGCAGCCCACCATCCCGACTATCTCCTCTTCACCGACGCAGATGTCATCTTTCAACCTCAAGCTATCCGCCGGTCGCTTGCTCAGGCCATTGCTACTCAGGCTGATCACTTTGTTACTTTCCCCACGCCAATCATCAAAACCGTCGGCGAAGGAATGCTCCTCGGCTACCTGGGTGTCATGGGACTTTGGGTAACAAGGCCCTGGAAGGCTGCAGACCCCAAGGCTATCCGTGACTCAATCGGTATCGGGGCCTTCAACCTCCTGCGGACTCCCGCCTATCAGCAACTAGGCGGCTTCGACGCCCTCCGCATCGAGATCCTCGAAGACCTCACTCTTGCCCGCCGTGTAAAGCTCGCTGGCCTTCGCCAACGGGTTGCCGTAGCTCCCGGCATGGTCTCCCTGCACTGGGCCCCCGGAGCCATGGGCATCGTCAACGGCATGACAAAAAATCTCTTTGCCATCTTCCGTTTTGACATAACCTTCGTTCTCGCAGCCTGTGTGGGTCTTGCCGTCCTCTGCCTTGGACCGTTCCTCTTCCTCGCCGCACCGTCGACACGTCTTCCAGCGGTCCTCGCCGTCGCCTCCATCGCTACGCTTTACGCACTGGCAGAGCGCCACTCGAGAATCTCCGCGATGTACTCGTTCTTGTTCCCAGCCGGAGCGATGCTCTTTCTCTATTCCCTCCTGCACTCCGCCTTCATCACACTGCGCGAGGGGGGCATCACCTGGCGGGGCACGTTTTACTCACTCGTCGAGCTGCGCAGCAACCAGTCTCCGAAAAAATCTGCCTAACTGCTGCCTCAAGTTATTGTCTAATGCGCCAGACAGAAGAGAGAACCAGATTTCGGTTAACCAATGCGACCGTTTAACCGTTGTATGAGCGACGGAAAATCACGACGCAAAGAGCAGATGCGGATAGACCGCTTCTGCTGAAGAACAAAAACGACTACCAGTCTGTTAATTGATATCCAAAACGTGATGAGCTACGGAACTATCGATCACTGATGTCGTAATCACGTGTAAATAGCTCGCAAATTCCAACGCTGCCTCTGAGGTGGTCTATGACGATGCTGCATCTTGGTCATCGAAGGAACCCGTGTGTCCGCTTCCGGACGTTATCTCTAGCTCTCTGCAGTGTTCTGTCCATTTGCGAACAGGCGCAGTCCCAGCAACCCGCAACCACGACGTCAAGGGCCGACCTCGCCCAGGAGCGTCATATGATCGATGTCGCAGAGCACGAGCATCTTTCCAACGCAAAGATTGCTTATCTTTGGGGCCGGCTCGCCATAAACTATACGGCGCAGGCCGACTTCGTACGCTCAGAAGACGCGTACTTCCACGCGATTCATCTACTCAGTGAGTCGCCCGAATCGGCGAACAACTATGCGACGCTCCTCGACAACCTCGGTGTCCTTTGTCTGGTCTATGACCGTAGAGCGGAAGCCGAGCAATATCTAAAGGAAGCCTTTATCGCACGCAGAAGGTTAGGCGACAGCGTTGCGCTCGGAATTAGTCAGGTACATCTCGCACAACTCGCTCTCGCCAACCACAAATTCAAACAGGCCGAGAAGATCGCAATCGAGGCCCAAGCTGACCTGAGCACAGCAGGCGACCCAGGCAAAGCGGGCCTCATCGGCGCACTCGTCTCACTTGCGTACGCACGCTGCGCGCAAAACAAATGCACTGAAGGACTACGCGATGCTGATCAGGCTATGGAACTTTCACGCCTGATCTATTCATCGGATTCACTGCCGACCGGTCACGTGTTGATGGCAATGGGATTTGCCAGGTGGAAGTCAGGCGATAACAATGCGGCGGAAAAGTTGATGCTTGAGGGAATTCACATCATCACAACCAGAAATGCTCAGGGAGTACCTTACTCTCGCTTAGCGTTACTGGAATATCGTGACTTTCTGAAGGATATGCATCGAACTCCCGACGTAAAGCGAATTGACGATCAACTCGCTCAGTCGACGCCACAGCAATGCGGGAACTGCACTGTAAACGTCAGCAACATGTCCAATGCATTGCGTTGACTACGCCTCGACCAGGACCCGCCCGTATCGCTTCTCGACGTACTCATCGAGTATCACCTTGAACTCCTCGACAATGTGATCACCCTTCAGCGTCGTAAAAAGCTTGCCGTCTACGTAAACAGGAGCCTTCGGTTCCTCGAACGTTCCCGGCAGTGATATACCAATATTCGCGTGCTTCGACTCGCCGGGCCCATTGACGATGCAGCCCATCACCGCAAGTTTCAGTTCTTCGACGCCCGCATACTGCTTCTTCCACTCCGGCATCTGCTCAACAAGGTAGCTTTGAATCCGCTCCGCCAACTCCTGGAAGTAAGTTGAGGTAGTACGCCCGCAGCCGGGGCAACTCGTCACCTGCGGCATGAAGCTGCGAATCCCGAGCGACTGCAGAATCTGTTGTCCGCAACGCACCTCCTCCGAACGGTCTCCGCCAGGGGTAGGGGTCAGGCTTACGCGAATCGTATCGCCGATACCCGACAGCAGTAGCGGAGAAAGCCCCGCGGCCGAGGCCACGATGCCCTTCATCCCCATTCCTGCCTCGGTCAAGCCAAGATGCAGGGCATAGTCGCAACGCCGCGCCAACTCGGTATAAACATCGATCAGATCGCGAACACCGGAGACCTTCGCGCTCAGAACAATCTGATCGCGTCGCAGGCCATAGCGCTCTGCAGCGGCCGCGTTGTCCAGCGCCGATACAACCATCGCCTCCATCATCACGTCGCGCGCAGGAAGGGGATCGGCAGACTTCGAATTCTCGTCCATCATCTTCGTCAGCAGTGCCTGGTCTAACGAACCCCAGTTCACCCCGATGCGAACTGGCTTCTGATACTTGACCGCAACTTCAACCATTGTCCGGAAGTTGTCATCGTCCTTGCGACCGATTGAGACGTTGCCCGGATTGATCCTGTACTTCGCAAGAGTCTTTGCGGTTTCCGGATATTTCGCCAACAGCAGATGGCCGTTGTAATGGAAATCTCCAATGATCGGCGTATTCCAGCCCTTCTTCGCGAGGCCTTCAACGATGTATGGGACCGCCTTCGCCGCCTCATCATTGTTGACGGTCACGCGAACCATCTCCGAGCCGGCGCGAGCAAGAGCCGCAACCTGCTGGACAGTGCTCTCGATGTCAGCTGTGTCGGTATTGGTCATCGACTGCACCACAACCGGCGCCTCGGACCCTACGCGAACCCCACCAATATTGACCGTTACCGCACGACGACGCTGTATCTCAGGCATAAACTCTCCACCCTCAAGTTTACCACCCGACGGCCACCGATAGTCGCGATACACTAGCCAATAAGGCCCGGTAGCTCAGTTGCATAGAGCAGCGCACTCCTAACGCGAAGGTCGCAGGTTGGACTCCTGCCCGGGCCACCACAATACCTCAATGGAACTGCGGTGTTTATTAGTACCCATCTTGTAGAGGTAACCTCAGGTTTGCCAAGCTTGATGGATTCCGCAAGCCAGTTATGCGGCGGCGATGACCTCTATTTCGACAAGCCACTGTGAAGACAGCGTTTCGGCAACGATCGCCGTCGTTGGAACGCGTCTGTCGCCTAGTGCGGCGGTTCGGGCCTTTGCATTAGCCTCGGCGAATCCTCTCTGACGTAGATAGCTCGTTAGCCTTACGATGTTGTCCGTCGTCATGTTCGCCTCCGCGAGGATGCGTCGGATGTTGTTCCAAATGAGGGTGAGTTGCCCTTCAATCGATTCCGGTGCGCCCCCTAATTCGTCGAGTCCCATCGTCCCGCTAACAAACAGGAGCCGTGCGGCGTCGGTCACCTCTATCGCGTGAACATAGTCTGAAGTTGCTTGATAAATACCGTCGGTCGGATTGATGGTTCTTGTCTTCATACGCCGAGGACCCTTTCAAAACACTCTAAAAGATTCGGCAACCGCATTCAGGGTGCACTCAACGCGAAGGCCGCAGGTTGGACTCATGCCCAGGCCACCACAACCAGAGATTTACGAACTTCAGCATCGTCAGGAATTCCTGTTCCTAACCGCCATCTCTTTGAAATTCCAGCAAGTAAACTACTGAATGGCAGTTAGTGTCTGCCGCACCCAGCTTTGTAAACCCTGGGTTTCCGCCACTCTTCATCGGTGGCAAAGATCACACAACTCAGACCCGTCTCCGTATCCAGGCGCCAGGTGATGTTTCCTTGACGGTACAGTTGGTATCGCCCAGAGCCTGCGAACGTCATTCCATTCGTCGGATTCGGGCCGATCGTATCGGTATTTGGGGCGGTCGCTGGCGCTGGCTGTTGACCCTGGGTAACCTGTGCGGATCCTGCCGGTGTATTCGGAATAGGGGGAGGCTGTTGAGCCGCCTGTGTAACAGCCGACGGATATACAACAGGCTCAGTTTCTGACTCTGCAGGAGCAACCGTCGCGGTAGAGTCCATCGCCGCAACCGACTTGTTAGAGTCGCTCTTCGATCGGATGAGCGTGGAGTCGGATAAAAACACCTGTCCCGATGCGCCCGCCCGCTTTGCATCGTACGAGCTGTAGCCGACATAGGCGAACAGCGCCAACGCAGCCAGCAGCACTATAACCAGGGCCCGTTTTCCCATACTCCCTTTCTAGCGTTTGCTACTGTGGAGTGACCGAGGATGCAGGTTCGCATCCATGATAAACCTCGTACCGGCAATAAAATAGCCCATCCATGTAAGTCATATGTCAAGAAAAAGCGCGGGAGTCGATATGTATTACATCGGACTGGATGTTCACAAGAAGACGCTTTTCGCAACACCTCGTGCTCCTCCTCGACTTAGCATTCAAACAATACTGCGAGGCGGTCTTCTCCCCCAACCATCATCTCTCTACTCGGCCGCGAGGGTGAAAGAATGTGTTCCTCTTCCTCGTTACTATCTCGTTACCAGGAGTATCATCGTAGACGTGCCGAAATACTCTATCGTCGTTCCATTCCATAACGAAGAAGACAACGTCACCACCCTCTACGATCGTCTGAAGGCCGTCATGGAGCATGTCGGCGAGACCTTCGAACTGGTCTTTGTTGACGATGGCTCGCGTGACCGCACTTATCGCCTGCTCGAAGAGATCGCCGCTGTTGACTCGCGTGTGCTGGTTATCAAGCTACGCCGCAACTTCGGCCAGACCTCCGCTCTCGCAGCCGGCTTCGATCATGCACAGGGTGAGTTCATCCTCGCCATGGATGGCGATCTGCAACACTCGCCCGATGAGATTCCCAACTTCCTTTCTAAGCTCGAAGAGGGTTACGACGTCGTAAGTGGATGGCGCGCCCAACGTGGCGATAACTTCATCATGCGCCGCATCCCCTCGCGGGCAGCCAACTGGCTCATGGCTACGCTCAGCGGAGTCAACATCCATGACTTCGGAACAACCTTTAAGGCCTATCGCCGCGAGGTGATTCATAATATCCCCCTCTACGGAGAGATGCATCGCTTCATCCCTGCGCTTGCCTCATGGTACGGCGCCAGCATCTGCGAGATTCCCATCTCCAACCCCGCCCGCGTCGCCGGCAAGAGCCATTACGGCATCTCTCGCACCTTTCGCGTCTTCTTTGACCTGCTCACCATCCGTTTTCTGCTGAAATACATGACCCGGCCGTTGCATTTCTTTGGAACAATCGGCGCGCTTAGTGGGATCGCAGGCCTGGGCCTCTCACTCTGGCTGCTTATGCTTAAGCTCGTCACCGTTCAGCACGTCATGGATCAGCACGGGCCTCTCTTCGTCGTTGCAGGCGTACTCATACTCGCTGGTGTACAAATGGTCGGCATCGGCCTTCTAGGCGAACTGCAGGTGCGTCACTTCCACACGGCGTCGCACCGTGCACCGTACGCTGTCGATCGAATTCTCAGACTGCGCTCCGAAGAGAGCCTCCTTCAGTAATCCCTCCTCATTCCCTCGGTCTGTAAGTCTCCACGCCTTGGAGATTACGAGTAAAGTGTTTGGCTAATTCAGACAACCCTGTAGCTCGTTTTGCAGGGACAGCCGGAATCCGGTTGTCTAGATCCGATTATGGGAGAAGCTATGTCTGCACACTACGAGTTGAAGCCAGCGGCAAACAATCAATTCATGTTCAATCTCAAAGCCGCCAATGGTGAAATTATCCTGACCAGTGAGACCTATAAATCCAAGGAATCCGCCATCAACGGTATCGAGTCGGTTAAGAAAAACTCCCCGCACGATGAGCAGTACGAACGAAAGAAGTCCACATCCTCTCAGCCCTTCTTCGTGCTCAAAGCAAAAAACCACGAGATCATTGGCCGCAGCGAAACCTATTCATCCGATGGCGCTATGGAGAAGGGGATCGAGTCGGTCAAGAAAAACGGTCCCGTCGCCACCACAAAAGACATCACCTAATCAGTTTGTCTAACGTCTAGAGTGCAGGAGCATCGCTCCTGCGTGTCTGCCAGGGGGATGCTCTGCAGGCTAGTGCCACTGCTATCCTTCTCATACCAACCAATCAATCGAGGCATCCAACTCCCATGCAGGCCATACAGATCCTCCAGCCGGGCGGCCCCGAAGCCCTCACCCTCTCAGATCGCCCAACCCCGACTCCTGGACCCGGTGAAGCTCTCATCCGAATCGAAGCATCCGGCGTCAACTTCATTGACGTCTACTTTCGCGAAGGCCGCTATCCCGCTTCTTTGCCCTACACTCTCGGCCAGGAAGCTGCAGGAATCATCGTCGCCCTCGGTGATGACGTTGCCTCTGCAGACTTCAACGTAGGCGATCGCGTCGCATGGTGCGCAATCCCCGGGACGTACGCACAACTGGCAGTTGCTCCTCTCTCGCGACTCATTCATATCCCCGCCTCAGTCACCTCCCAACAGGCCGCTGCTGCCATGCTGCAAGGGATGACAGCGCACTATCTCGCGCATTCAAGCTATCCAATACGCCCCGGCGACGAGGTCCTCGTCCATGCCGGTGCCGGTGGTGTCGGACTGCTTCTGATTCAGATCGCGAAATCTCTTGGCGCCCGGGTCCTCACTACCGTCTCTAACGAGGAGAAGGGAGAACTTGCTCGCTCTGCCGGAGCCGACGAGATCATCTTCTACACGCGTGAGGACTTCGCAGAGCGCGTTCGTCAACTCGCCCCCACCGGCCTCCATGTTGTCTACGACTCCGTAGGCAAGACCACATTCGATAAATCCCTCCAAGTCCTTAGACCCCGCGGCACCGTTGTCCTCTTCGGCGGCTCAAGTGGAGCTGTTCCTCCCTTTGATCTCATCCGTCTTTCGCAACTCGGTTCGCTCTACGTCACACGTCCCTCCCTCAACCACTACATAGCCACCCGCGAAGAACTCGAAGCTCGCGCCAGTGACATTCTGAACGCAGTAGCTGACGGATCCCTTAAGCTTCGTATCGAACATATCTACCCACTTGTCGATGCGGCACACGCACACCGTGATCTCGAAGGTCGAAAGACGACCGGCAAGCTTTTGCTTATCCCCTGAGCCTGCAGCCTGCAAGGAACAACCATGAAGAGTCAAACTACGACAAACATCCTGCTCGCGCTTATTGCAGTGCTCCTGCTTGCGATCGTCACAGGGCCCATTCGTTCCCCCGAGCCAGTGCTTGCACAGTCTCCCGATACTGACTACTACTTCGAGCCAGGTACCTTTCTCGTGCGTTCTCCCGACAATAGCCAGCAGGTCTACGCAAAGGTGGCCGTCGACCTGCGCAACGGTCGCATCTGGGGCTTTCCCACGCTTACTCCACTGCCATACCCCACCGACCCGATCTACAACAAGGCCCAGACCTCGCATCCGTTTCTCCTCGGGCGTTTTGCGCTCGAAGATACGAAGAAGTATGTCCCGGAAGCCACCCAGTGACCGGTGTCTTTGACATCGCCTTCCCCGATGTCCCACACTAAGAGCTCACCTTCATTCTGCGATTGGAATCACTATCTCCTGTCGTGCCACATAACCTGTACCGCAATGAAATGTTCGGGAAGCGCGGTGAAACTCCGCCACTGCCCCGCAACTGTGATTCGCGCACACTCATCACACGAGTGTGAATGCCGCCAGGCTAACTCCCACTGAGCCTCCTCGGGAAGGGAACAGCCGCAACCATGGCAGGTATGTATCGCGACAGTCAGGAGACCGGTTTCGTTCGCGCACGCCAGCCACGTTCCCGACGGGGGAACGGAGGAGTCTTACCTCATGCAAGTATCTCCGCGCCGTAATGCGGCTCAGCAGTCTTTCCGCACGCTCTTCACTCTCGCGCTTCTCTTCCTGGTACCTATCCCTTCGCGCGCCGTCATCGTTCGCGGCACTGTCACTGATCCACTTGGCGCAGCTATCCCCGGTGCCCGCGTTCAGCTTATCCAGGGCAAAACCAGTGCAGGCTCCGCTATCGCTGGCCCTGACGGCTCCTTTGAAATTCGTAGCACCGCCTCGGGCCGCTTTGTCCTTCTCACCTCGGCCGCTACCTTCGCCGTGAACATCGGCCAGAATTTCTACGGCGGCCGCACCGACCTCATCACCCGCAACCCAACCCTCGAGATCGCCTCTATCGTCACGCAGGTCACCGTCACGGCTACTGGCATTCCGACACCCATCCAGCAGGCAAGCTCAGCCATCAATCTCATCCCTTTTAGTGCGCTTCAGGAGCGTGTTGGAGTCATCGACGATCTTCGCCAGTCGCCCGGCATCAACGCTGTTCAGCAAGGCCAGTACGGTGGCGTTGGATCCATCTTCGTCCGCGGCGGAAACTCCGACGCCAATAAGGTCATGATCGACGGCGTCACCTCGGAAGATGTCGGCGGACGCTTCGACTTCGGAACCGTCTCCTCTACTGCACTTGACGGCTTCGAACTCTACCGTGGCCCCAACTCGGTCCTCTACGGGTCCGACGCAGGAGCTTCCGTCGTCAACTTCACCACTCCTCGGGGTGGAACCCTCAAGCCCGTCCTCAACTACTCAGGCGACGCCGGTAACTTCCACACGTACCGCAACGAAGTCACGGTCGGTGGAACTCACAACCGCTTCGACTACTACGGGGCATTCTCCCGCTTCGACTCATCCAACGCTCTTCCCCTTGATCGCTATCACGCAGCCACGAGCGCGGCGAACGTCGGTTACCACATCACCGCCAACACGCCACTCCGCTTCACCATCCGGAATGGCGTCTCTGCGACGGGCGCTCCCAATGCGCACGACTTTTTCGGAATCTCTGCAGCGGCCAAACAAGCCGACCAGGACCTCTACTCTGGCGCTACCGTCGAGAATCGCTACCACGAAAAGTGGCACAACCTCGTGCGTTACGGCATCGCTCGCAAGCGCGAGCAGTTTACCCAGTTCTATCCAGTCGGCGAGAAAATCCCTGTCTTCGGTTTTGACACATACTTTGGTAACACCGTCACAATTCGAGGAGCCAACGGATACTCAGCCACCGGCCGTGGCGCCATCAATTATGCTGGCGTCTATCCACAGGGCAACGATCAGTCATCACTTCGCGACGAGCTCTACTTCCAGTCCGACTACACCTTCTCTCCGCATTTTGTTGGGCTCTTCGGCTTCCGTTATGAAGACGAGCGCGGCTCTTACAACAACCCCGGCTTCTTCCAGTTCGAGAAGATCAAACGTACCAACTACCAGTACACCCTCCAATTCCAGGGTGATCTCTTCGGTCGCTTGTTCTACTCACTAGGCGGAGCCATCGAGCGCAACAACCTCTACGGAACCGCAGGAACACCGCGCTTCGGCCTTGCCTGGGTTCCAGTACGTCCCGGCAACCAACTCTTCCATGGGACGAAGCTCCGCGCCAACATCGCCACCGGCGTGCAAGAGCCGTCATTGCTCTCCGAGTTCAACTCTCTCTATAAGCAACTCTCCGACGCTGGCAGGCCCGATCTCATCGCCTCCTACAACGTCCACCCCATCCAGGCACTGCGCTCCCGCAGCTACGATATCGGTGTCGACCAGAACATCTTCAACCAGCAACTCATCCTCAAAGCAGGCTACTTCCATAATCAGTTCTCACACCAACTCGATTACGTTGATTCTGGAACCTTGAAGACCGTATTCGGCATCGATACCAGCACGGCCTTCATCTATGGCGCTCTCCTGAATACGCTCGCCTACCGCGCTCAGGGTTTCGAAGGAGAACTCCAATACGCTCCCAACTCCCACATCCTCCTTCGTGGCGGCTATACCTATCTCGCTTCCATCGTCGAGCAGTCCTTCTCCACCGACGCCGCAGCCAATGGAACCTCCGCGCAGAATCCTAACCTTCCAGGCATCCCGATCGGCTCCTCATACCCCCTCGTCGGTCAGCGTCCATTCCGTCGCCCACCCCAGACCGGCTTCTTCTCCGCGCTCTACGAGGGAACCAAGTGGACCGCCGCGTTCAAGGGAGCCTTCTCCAGCCGTGCTGATGACTCCACCTTCCTCTCCTACTCCGATATCAACGGAGACAACACACTCTTGCTCCCGAATCGCAATCTGGACTTCGGCTACGCCAAACTTGATGCCTATGGAACATACGCAGCGACGAACCACATCTCGGCGTTCGCCGAGCTGGGGAATCTCCTCTCCCAGCAGCGCATCGGACCAATAGGCTATCCGGGGCTGCCCTTCACCTTCCGTACCGGTCTCAAAATCAGAGTCGGTGGAGATTAAACCCGATCGAATGCTTGTCAAGAGCTGGATTGTCTAAAGTTAGAGATAACAAGCAGCTTATAAAGTGCCGATTAATTAGGCTTGCCTCGCTATAATAGAAAAAGAAGAAGAAATGAGAAGAAGGCTCCCGATAAGGGAGCCTTTTCTTATGTATGGCTTCGGGGAAAACGCAGGTACCAGGATAAGTCTTTATTTTTGAATATTTTGCACGATAAAGCACGGGGAGGGATACCATGCGCGTCTAATGGGACAGGAAGGATGGAGATCGAATGATTCGATATCTTCTTGCGATTGCTGTACTCACCCCAGCTGTTTTGGCTGCACAGGAGGGTCCTGTAGCAACCCAGACCATCCTCACCTTTGATGTACCGAACAAAATAGGCGCACCGGATATCTCCCAGTTCATTACTCCGCAGAGTGTCAGGCTACGCGTCAACAATCGCAACGCCGAGCTCACCAGCCTTACCCGCATACAGAGCAACGGAGTCCAGGTGGCTCTCCTCATCGACGATGGTCTCCGCACCAGTGTTGGCCGCCAAATCAGTGACATCAAGACATTCATTACCTCACTGCCAGTCGGGACCGAGATCCTGGTCGGTTATATGCAAAACGGTCGCGTCGTCTCAGACCAGAGCTTCACCACCAATCACGCTGCCGCCAGTGCCACCCTGCGTATCCCTTTAGGAACTCCGGGGGCCAGCGCCAGCCCGTACCTCTGCCTCTCTGACTTCGTCCGGAAATGGCCAGCGAGTGAGAGCGGAACCCCGGAGGCCCGCTTCGTCATCATGCTGACGAATGGAGTCGATCCTTACAACGGCAGCGTCAGCCCTATGAACCAGAACAGCCTGTATGTCGATAATGCCATCCGTGACGCGCAGCGCATGGGAGTACCTGTCTACTCGATCTACTACGGCGACGCTGGTATCGGGGGAGGAGACGCAAGCTTTAGTGGTCAGAACTACCTCTCCCAGGTTGCCGAGGGAACCGGCGGAAGAGCGTACTTCCAGGGAAGCGGCAATCCCGTCTCCTTAACGCCATTCTTTAACCAGTTCAAAAAGTCCCTAGCGGAGAGCTACGTCGCCACGTTCAATGCATCCTCACGCAGCGATCTCATTGACGTCAAGGTTTCTACAAGCCTTTCGGGCACAAAGGTCCGCTCTCCACAAAAGGTAAAGCCTGGTGCTCGCATCACTGCATCGCCACAGGATCATCCCATGGAGATGCCCGCTGCCCGATAAATGGATTGGATATACTGCATGTCCCGCAGCCCCTCCTCGCCCGCCGTATCCGGTGTCCTGTTTTCCAGGATGCAGCGGCTGAAGTGATCGGCCTGTCGCACGAAGTGCATCGGGTCCTTCTCGGGGTTCGTCTCATCGATCGTTGTCGCAGGTGTTCCGCGCCCCCCGACCGAATAACTCGCACGAAGGCGCACCCCCTCGTAACCGAACTGATCAACCTGCAACCAGCCCCTTGATCCAAACACTTTGTAGTAACCCGGCATCTGCGCGCCGTATGTAGTCGTGCAACTTGCAACCGCTCCTGAAGGAAATCTCATCGTCCAGGCAAGATTTTCTTCAACATCTTTGAAGCGTCCATCCTGATCCGGCGATGTTGCTACTGCAGTGAAGCTCTGTGGCTCCTCGCCAGTTAGATATCGAGCAGCGTTCAAGGAGTAGATTCCAACATCCATCAGAGGGCCCCCGCCGCCAAGAGCCTTCGTTGCTCTCCACTCACCGGCAGCGATGTTGAAGCCGTTAGCGCTATCGATCGCTTCTACCTTGCCGATGGCTCCGTCACGAATCAGTTTGATTGTCTTCAGAGTGATGGGCTCGTAGTGCAGCCGGTAGGCAATCATGAGCTTTACATTGTTTGTCTTGCAAGCAGCAATCATCGCCTCAGCTTCAGCGACCGACACCGACATAGGTTTCTCACAGAGCACATGCTTGCCTGCCTTAGCTGACCGGATGGTGTACTCGGCGTGCATGCTGTTAGGCAGTGCAACGTAGACAGCATCGATCGACTTATTGTCGCGGAATCGATCCATATCCTCGTAGCTGTAGATCGAACTAGCAGGCACGCCATACTGAGCGGCGATCTTCTCCGCCTTCTCGCGATGGCCGCTCACCAGCCCGGTGATCTTTGAAGTGGAACACTGTGCTACCCCCCGCAGGAAGTGATCTGCGATTCGGCCCAGGCCGATGACGCAGTATCCAATCTTGCGCTGTCCTTCCTGGGCCCTTAGCAACGTGGACGGCAAGGCATTGACAGCAAGTGCCCAAGTCCCCAGTTTCGAAAAATCCCTCCGTGTGATCGTCACAGTCACCTCGCCTCCGGCAGTGATGGTGCGCGACCAGCATAGAGCATCTTCACGGTGTACTAACAAATGCTTAGCAATGGATGAAATCTGAGAGCGAAATTCAGACCGCTGCTTCTGCCTCGGCAACCGTAGGAAAACAGCGCAGCAGTTCGCGCACCTTGGTCATATCAAGCAGGGCTCCGATCCGTTCGTTTGCTCCGGACAGCGCGATGCGTCTGCCATTTTTTTCCGCAGAGACGTAGTAGTTAATCAAGACGCCTATCCCTGCGGAGTCCATGTACGGCACTCCGCTGAGGTCAATGATTGTCAGTTGCGGAGGATTCGCCGCAAGGTCCTGCTGTAGTTGGAAGATGTTCCTCAGCGTAAGGGGGCCGGTCAAAGAGATTACGACCAAGCCATCCCTCCCGCCGGTGGCCCGGCTATAGCTCAACGGTGCGTCGTTCATTCGGCAAGTCTAATGACGTGATGACGGATGCTGGATTACAGGCGGATGAATTTGAAGCCTCTCTGAGCCGAGAGCGGTTTGAAACCTGTTGATTCTATGTGGTAACGTTCAGCCAAGTTCCGAGCAATAATCTCCTCGGGTTGCAACGCACCGAACGACCGCTTGCATTCAAGGACTTTTACCTTCAGGGTGCCTGATGTCGAAAGCGAAGAAGTCCGTAGTCCCTGCTACCTCTGCCACTGCCAAGCGCAATCCGCGGCTCATTGCATTGGGCGTTCTCCTTCTTGCAGGAGTTGTATCGGCTACGTTCTGGAAGATCGCTTCGACCCCGGGTTCAACCCAGGCTGCTGCAGCGCAGCCAGTTATCGGACCACCCTTCAATTCGCGAGTGACATCTCCTGAGTCGAATCTGGAGCAAGCTGCAAAGATGGCCCCGTCTGCAGTGTTTGAGCCTACGATGCCAAATCCAGCAACGGCACGAGGGATGGCTCCCACTGGGATGGCCTGGATTCCTGGCGGAGAGTTCTCAATGGGAGCACAGGATCCTCCTGACAAAGAGCATGACCATGTAGGAATGCAGGCTACCGAGGATTCGCGTCCGATTCATCGCGTCTATGTTGATGCCTTCTGGATCGACAAGACGGACGTAACCAATGCAGAGTTTGCGAAGTTTGTTGCTGCAACCCACTATGTAACGCAGGCAGAGCGGAAGCCCACCGCGGAAGAGTTCCCCGATGCCCCACCGGAAAATTTAGTTGCAGGCTCCGTTGTTTTCGCACCACCGGATCATCCGGTTGCGCTGGATAATCATCTGCAATGGTGGAGTTACGTGAAGGGAGCAGACTGGCGTCATCCAGATGGACCGGGAAGCAGCATCAAGGGCAAGGAAAACTATCCGGTTGTCCAGGTCTCTTACGACGATGCGCTCGCATACGCAAAGTGGGCAGGGAAGCGGCTGCCGACTGAGGCCGAGTGGGAGTTTGCGGCGAGAGGAGGGCTCGCAGGAAAACCCTTCGTGTGGGGGGATACCTTTCAGCCCGGCGGCAAGTTTCTCGCGAATACTTTTCAGGGGCACTTTCCTAACAGCAATGTGAGCAGCGATGGATTCAACGGGACTTCGCCGGTCACAAAATTTCCTCCCAATGGTTATGGGCTGTACGACATGGCTGGCAATGTCTGGCAGTGGACTTCGGACTGGTATCGGCCTGACTACTATCGGCATCTAGCCGCTCAGGGGGCTGTCACCCGCAATCCGTCCGGTCCTGATTCGTCGTATGATCCTGCCGAGCCTGGCGTGAAGAAACGATCAATGCGTGGAGGTTCGTATCTTTGTACGGATCAGTATTGCTCGCGCTACATGGTGGGAACGCGAGGCAAAGGTGAGGTAACCACCGGGACCAACCATCTCGGATTCCGTTGTGTTCGATCGAGATCTCAAGGCTGATTGCAGAGCCATTTTCCGGAGAAATACATGAAGAAAGTAGCTCGAACTGTCCTGTTTGTAACGATTCTGATCGTTCTGAATCCTTCGCTCATTTTGGCGCAGTCTGATCCCTTGCCATCCTGGAATGACACGGCACCAAAGAAGGCAATTCTAGCGTTCGTGGACAAAGTTACTAAGGAAGGCTCACCAGATTTTGTTCCTGTGGCTGAGCGCATCGCGACCTTTGATAACGATGGAACCCTGTGGGTGGAACAGCCGATGTATGTCCAAATGCGATTCATGCTCGATCGCATCAAGCAGCTAGCTCCGCAACATCCGGAGTGGAAGACAACGCAGCCGTTTAAAGGTGTTCTCGAGGGTGATATGAAGGCTGTTGCAGCTGAGGGGGAGAAGGGGGCGATGCAGTTGGGAATGGCGACGCATGCGGGAATGTCCGTGGAACAATTCCAACAGATCGTCTCAGATTGGCTTGCAAGCGCGACTGACCCGAAGTTTCACAAGTCTTACAACGAGTGCATCTATCAGCCAATGGTCGAATTGTTGGCCTATCTACGCGCGAACGGTTTCAAGACGTATATCGTCTCCGGCGGCGGCATAGAATTCATACGGCCGTGGGCGTTCAAGGCATACGGTATTCCGCCGGAACAGATCATCGGAAGCTCGATCAAGACCAAATTTCAGGTAACTGACGGCAAGCCCGAACTGATGCGCCTGCCCGAGATCGCCTTCATCGACGATGGTCCCGGGAAGCCGGTTGGTATTAATCAGTACATCGGACGACGTCCCATTGCTGCGTTCGGCAACTCCGATGGTGACAAACAGATGCTTGAATGGACTGCGGCTGGCTCAGGCGCGCGATTCATGCTTCTCGTTCATCACACAGACGGTGAACGAGAGTATGCGTATGACAGGAAGTCTTCGATGGGTAGATTAGATAAGGCGCTCGACGAGGCCACGGCGAAGGGTTGGATAGTCGTCAGTATGAAAGACGACTGGAAGCAGATATTTGCCTTCCAGCGGTAACAATCAGACGACTTAGCGAGCTTCGGAAAGAGTCTGTGCAGGAGTGGTAGCTGAGGCCTCGACGCTGGTATTGTGCGATGGGCCGAGGCCCAGCTTGATGATAGCCCGGGAGTCAGGCATCAGCTTGGTCTGCCAGCCATTGTCAGACTGGAACTTCTGCATGGCGGTCTGTGTGGCTGAGTCCCAATGGCCGGTTGGTTCAGTCATGTAACCAGATTTAACGAGAGCAGACTGGATTTCGGAGGCGCGGCTATCGTCAATCGACCGCTGACCGGAAACATGCTTGGCAGTCGGCTTGCGCTTGGTGAGGCTCTTGGGCGAGGTTGGTCCGCGGCGGGGGTGCGTCATGGCGACACAGGGGGTAAGTGCAGTTGCCAGAAGCAGAGTGGATGTAAGAAATGGGCCTGGCCGCATTAAGATGTGAACCTCGCGATACAAGTCAGGCAATTGGTGTCAACCGCCTGTCAGTGGTAAGGGTATCCCGAGAGTAATAGGGATGCAACAAAAAGGTTGACCAATTTGATACGGCTTTCGGGTAGGACTTGGCGGCTTCCACCTTCTTCAGCAGTGAGAAGGCGGAAGCCGCTAGACTGCAATCGGTTACGGCAGAGTGCCTCCGACATAGGAATTGCCGCCACCCTTCTGAAAGGGGGAGTGGACCACAAAAACCACATCATCCTTTGACTTCAGGCCGGTCACGATAGCCCGGTAGGACGCCTCGTCGTTGACCGCTTTTTTGTTGATCTCGGTGATGATAGTTCCTTTGGCAAGGTTGATTTCGTCGGCGAAGGAACCAGGGCGAACGTTGGTTACGATGACTCCCTTGCTGATTCCTGTCTTCTGCGCAACAGACGCGGGGATCGTCGAGACGGTAATCCCAAGCTTCCCTTGACCAGCATCAGACTCCTGCGGATTGTTGTCGTCATCGTCGTTGTTACCGGCGATATCAGCATAGGTCTTGGCGCGGTCGCCGATCGGTACGTTGGCAGTCTGTTCCTTGCCGTCGCGCAGATAGCCAATTTTTACCGTGGACCCAACCTTACGCGCCGAGATGTCGTTGACGAGATCGTCACCGTCCTTGATTGGGCGGCCGTCAATCGA
>Ga0163162_10000146_pt1 | contig 64972 bp, 67 predicted proteins | sample S55metaG_FD_115310 | JGI IMG/M metagenome (GOLD analysis project Ga0163162, IMG submission 115310) | Switchgrass rhizosphere microbial communities from Kellogg Biological Station, Michigan, USA - S5-5 metaG | ecosystem: Host-associated > Plants > Roots > Rhizosphere > Soil | place: USA...
AGCACCAAATCGCAGGCAAAAAAAAACCCGGAAATCCTCACTTGCGTGGGCCTTCCGGATTTTCTAAACCGCCAAAAATGGTGGGTCGTGTGGGATTCGAACCTACGACCAATTGGTTAAAAGACAATTGACCAATTGCCTCTGTCCACAATGCTCAACTCCATTTTTTTATGATCTTGCAGCCTCTAATGACCCCACATTAGAGGCTAAAACTCATGAACGTAGTATCGGTCGAATCGACCAAAGGCGGCGTAGGTAAAACCACCACAGCCGCGAATCTTGGCGCCTTCTGCGCTGACGCAGGCCTGCGGACCCTACTGATAGATCTGGATCCCGCCCAACCCTCACTGTCCTCATACTACCGGCTCGTACAGGAAACACAGGGCGGAATTTATGATCTGCTTGCATTTAATATTACCGATGCCTTTCAAATCGTCTCCAGCACGACGATTCCCAACCTGTCGCTGGTTATCTCGAACGACATCAATAACCAGCTAAATAGCCTGCTACTACAAGCCCCGGACGGCCGTCTACGTTTGGCCAACCTGATGCCGGCCTTCAAGGATGACTTCGACCTGATCCTGATCGACACCCAAGGTGCTCGCTCGGCGATGTTGGAAATGGTCGTCCTCGCCTCTGACCTGGTCATCTCCCCACTGCCTCCCAATATGCTGGCTGCCCGTGAGTTCAGCCGTGGGACCATGCAGATGCTGGACGGGCTACGGACTTATTCACGTCTGGGGATGAAGATCCCCCCAGTACGCATCGTGATCAATAACCTGGACCAAACCTGTGATGCCCAGATGATTGAGCAATCGGTGCGTGAGATTTTTCAAGACAACACTGATATCAGCGTCTTGGACAGCACCATCCCAGCAGCCGTGGTGTTTCGCAATGCAGCCTCTCAAGGTATCCCGGCACACCGCTTGGAATACAAACACCCCTCCAATCGAAAATCCCCCGCAGCCCTCTCCATCATTCGGCAATTGGCCATTGAGCTCTTTCCAGAGTGGAGTGATCGCTTTGAAGCCCTCACGGAGAGTTTTGTTGAGTCTCTTGTGAAGGAGGCCCGCTGATGAGCAATGCAAATCAGGCCAGTGGAGCCAAAACGATTACCACCGACGAGGTGCTTGAAACCTTAAAGATATTCAGCTCTCAAGACCTACGTAGCTACCAATCAAAACTCACAAGCTTGAACAGAACATTGCGCGCCCTTTTAGAAGCTACCAGTCTTGAAGGCCGAATTGGCCAACTGCTCAGCCCTGTGGAGCGCGATGCACTCCGTCAAACAAACGAACTGATTGGCTTGCTGAATACTCGCGTTGAACACGCCAAAGAAAAAAAACTCCGAGCTGAGAAACAAGCCAAGGCAGCCCGTAAAGCAAACGAACTGCATGCCAGCCGCCTTGCTAACGAGGCCTTTCCCCTCCCGATAGAAACCATTGAGCAAAAACTTGAGCTCATTCAATTCGCGCTGGTCATGAACCGAGCAGGCTTGTTCATGGATTACGTACCGGCGTCCGAGTACTCAATGAGGCTACGGGAGATGTCGTCTCCTAACGTTCATAACGCTTCCTATTGGTCAATCTCATCCAAAATCCGGTTACTGCGCTCCGAGGTACTTGCTGCAATCAACACCTACATCCTTGGATACTCAGATCAATCTGCCCTACAGGCGAACCTTGTAGCGCTGCAATCGAAATGCACGCAGGTTCGCCCTCAGGTGTTGGAGCTCGAAGCCAATACATTACGCATCTGGTCCGAAGCCCTCTCTGTCGCTGCTCATAGGGAGGTCAAGTAATGGACAGTCAAAATGCGCCGGATAAGCGGAGGACGGTGAGATGAATCATCTCGAACTATCACCGCCCCATTCCCTTGAAGCGGAACAAGGCGTACTCGGCGGATTGCTGCTGGATAACAACTCCTGGGATCTGATCGGCGATCAACTGATTGCCGAAGATTTCTTCCGCCATGAACATCGAACGCTGTTCAAGACCATCGTCGACCTCGCCGGTAGGTCTATTCCGTTTGATGTGGTCACTGTGCTGGATGCCTTGGCAGACCCTGCCGAGGCAGGAGGCCTGGCCTATCTGGGTGAGTTGGCGAAAAACACCCCCTCAGTGGCCAACATCGAACACTACGCCCACATCGTGCGAAATCGGGCCCACCTACGGCGGCTCATGTCCCTGGGCTATCAGTGCTCCCGCCAGGCGGCTGACCTACAGGCCAATGCCCCTGAGGTTCAGGACTCAATTGAGCAAGCATTGTTCGCCCTTGGGCAAAACAGCCATGCATCGGACTTTGTCGACGTCAATGAATGCTTGAGGGAGGTCGTGCAGCAAATTGATGACCGCTTCAACGGTAACGCAACCGTTACTGGCGTGCCTTCAGGGCTGCATGACCTCGACAAACTGACCTCGGGGTTTCAGCCAGCAGAGCTGATCATCCTTGGCGCCAGGCCATCAATGGGTAAAACCTCATTGGCCTTGAACTTCATTGATAACGCCCTGCAGTCCAAACCGGAACACAGCGTTCAAATCTATAGCCTGGAAATGCCCTCTGAAGCATTGCTCTATCGCCTGATGGCAGTGCTTGGGCAACTGGACCTCAGCAAATTGATGAGGGGAGCACTGGACGATGAGGACTGGCCCAAGCTGACTGCCGCGATCAGTCGGATAAATGGCTACGGGGAGCGCCTGGTCATCGACGACGCCTCAGGCCTCACCCCCACGGAGATACGGGCAAAGGCGCGGCGAGGAGCTCGTCGTTACGGGCATCCATCGCTGATCATCATCGACTACCTGCAGTTGATGAGGTGCCCTGGGCAAGAAAACCGGGCCAATGAAATTGGCGCGATCTCAAGGGGGCTGAAGGCGCTCGCCAAGGAGATGAATTGCCCCGTGATCGCGCTCTCTCAGCTCAATCGCTCACTGGAACAGCGCCCCAACAAGCGCCCCACCAACGCCGATCTGCGGGAAAGCGGCGCGCTGGAACAGGATGCGGACGTAATCATGTTCGTGTACCGCGACGAGGTCTATCACCCGCAAAGCGAACTGAAGGGCATCGCCGAACTGATCATTGGCAAACAGCGCAACGGTCCTGTCGATAGCGTTTTCACGTCATTTATCCCCCATCAAACCCGTTTCGCAAACCTGTGCGCCAACAACCCTCGACAAGGAGCCCGAGCATGATGTCCACCGCCCTCACCCATTGGTGTCGTAACTGCACGGCCCACCTGTCATTGAACCAGATACGGCACTTCACTCCAGCACACACCTCGTCCTCAGGTAAGAGCGAGGTCTACCTCTGCCCCACTTGCAGCAGCTATGACGTTGATCCGCTGCTCCCGGTACCAGAAGATCAGACCGATCCGCAGGTCCACCATTGCACGGTGATTTTTCGAGTTACTGGCCCGCGGGCAGCCACAAGCCACTTCTTGAATGACCTCTGCACCAAATACCCCGGAGACCATGCCGAGATCATTGCGATGCAAATGGGTAACGCCCTGGAGTCAGAGCGATGAATACAGTCATCTCGTCTGCAGAACTGCGCGGCGCCAAAGAGAGTCTGCGCCAATTAGTGACCTTCGCGATTGCCCATGGCTGGAGCGTTTCCCGCACCCAGGGAGGCCACATCAAGTTCACCAAGCCAGGCCTTGGTTCGATCTATACCTCATCCACTGCCAGTGACTACCGCACGGGGCTCAACGCCAAGGCTCGGCTGCGCCGTGCCGAACGTATCAAACCTCACCCCTCCCACCAGAAACCCGGTAATGGAGACCGCCATGAACCCTAAACCTGCACAACAACCGGCGGAAAAATTCGTTGTTCGCCTCCCGGGCGGAATGAGGCAACAGATCGCTCTACAGGCCAGGCATAACTCACGCTCCATGAACGCGGAAATCATCCACCGTTTGCAGTTGACCACCGACCTTGAAATCGCTCTGGCTCGTGCGCTCAAAACCATTGACTGCTTACTGGCAACTCGTCAGCCGGAAGCCAGGTCATGAAAACAACATTGGATCAGGTAAAGGACAAACTGCTGCAGCCGGCATTTGAGTCTAAGGCTCCCGTGATCGTGCGAATGAGCGACCCGATTGTCGACACCCCGATGGTGCTGACGCTGGATGAAACTCTGCCCTATGACACCAACCCGCGCACAACGCGCAATCCGAAATATGACGAGATCAAGGAGTCAATCCGTCAGCGCGGCCTGGATACCCCGCCTCCAGTCACACGACGACCAGGAGAGGACAAGTTTCGTATCCGCAACGGCGGCAATACCCGCTTGGCGATTCTTAACGAGCTGTTTCGGGAAACCGGAGACGATAAATTCTTTCGTTTTCATTGCCTCTTTCGCCCATGGGATGCAGCCCGTGGAGAAATCATTGCCCTTACCGGGCACTTGGCCGAAAACGATCTACAAGGGCAGCTCAAGTTTATTGAGCGAGCCCTTGGGGTTGAGCAAGCAAGGCGTCTTTACGAAGATGAGGTGGGTTCCAGCCTTTCACAGAGTGAACTTGCAAGGCGCCTGAAAGCCGACGGCTACCCCATTTCTCAGCCCCATATCAGCAAAATGCAGGATGCCATTCGCTACCTGCTGCCCGCTATTCCCGCTCTGCTTTATTCAGGTTTGGGCAAGCCGCAGATCGAGAGGCTGCTGGCTCTGCGGAAAACCGCGCTTCAATGTTGGCAGATGCGTTGTGAGGAACAAGGACTGAGTCACGACTTCGACCCCATTTTCATGGAAGTGCTGTCGCAGTTTGAAGGTGATGCCGAAGAATTTCTGTTTCAGCGCTGCCAGGATGAACTGATCCATAACATGAGAAAGCCCTTGGGGTTGAGCTACGAGACGGTCTTACTCGATATCACCCAAAACCATGATCAGCTCCGTCGCTCAACGCCGGTGCTAGACATCCCAGCGCCCGCCCGTTTGCAAAGTTTGGATCAGCCAAAACCCAATACCACTGCCGATGAGCAAGCACTTCCTGCCCCCACAACGTCTCCTGATACTACGGCCCTGGAAGACGGTGTCGCAGCCGCCTTTGATCCATTTTCTGAACAGTGCTCGCCTTCAATGACAGAGGAGCAGCGGGACAGAATAGATGGCCACGTTGTCAGCCAGGCGTACTCCTCTACAAAAATCGAAAAACTCAGGCACGACCTCGCTGAACTCAATGGCGAAGATCTGCCCGACTTCGCCACAAACGCCTTGGTCGCCATACCGATACAAGCGGGCGGTCTGAACCCAATTTCGGACCTTTGGTACATCGAGCGGGAAATAGATAATCCCGCCACCCTTCGCGATCACATCGCACAGTTGGCACGCGAGATCATCGACTCGGTACACCTCCCGGGAGCAATCCAGGAGGTCGATAGCGGCATAGGATTCAGCTACCAACATCCCGATGACGATACCGCCCTCACCGACATTGCCAGCCACACTCTGACGTTGCTGCAAGCCCTCAGTGGCTCGGTGGGCGCGGCGTTGAGGCTGATCCAGGATCAGCCAGCGTTGCAGCTAGAGGCACTCAAGGATTTCAAATTTGCCGCCGGCCTCGGCCAACTATTGCTTGGACCGCTCACTCCCGCCCAGTCGCCAGACGTCGTTGGGAGCCTCAGTGATGAAGCCCTGGTGAAACTGTTCCGCATCATTCGCCTGGCCAGACGCTTAATTGAATTGGAACGCCAGTCCGTGGCTGACGTTCCGGCCCTGGCAGACCCCATACAGGCATAGGAGACCCAATGTCCAAGCCCCCAATCAACGAAGCTATCTTGTCCCAAGTGCTCCATCACATGCGCAACGGTCAACTCAGGCGCTGCATCGACATGGGTCTGGAGCCAGAAATTCTGGCCCAACTCCAACAACCGTCAGCACTGAGCTTACTGCTCAATACACCGGTGTCCTGGTGCAATGTCACCATCGACGGAAACCTGGTAAAAAAACTACTGACCAGTGCTCAACGCTCCGACGAGGAAGTACGCCTGATTGAGCGAGCACTGCGCCTCGGTGCGACCACACAAATGCTGCACCAATTCTTTGGCCTTTCGCCGCAGGACGTGGCGCTGCAACGCTTGATGATCGGCGTGACCCCACGTCGCGGCCGCTGGCGGGAGTTCAGTGAAGAGATGGATGCCCACCTGTGGTATCGATGGACCCATTTGATGAAAGAACATCAGGTAGAACTGGACGACAGCATTGCGGTACTCGATATCGCGATGCTAGTGGCCGAAGAGCTTCAAAATCCCGATGAAAACGATCCGGAGGGTGGAGCAGAAAGCCTGAGCCTCGCCATTATCTGGCACCGGATACAGGGCTGGATCCGAGAGGGTTTATATCCTCCCAATAAGGAAAGCAGGTTTTGTCAGCGCCAACAGCAAGTGGTGGCCAAGGCCTTTGCACAAGGTAACGGGCAATCATGACGAGAGTTCTTCATCCACTTCAGGCCCTGCTCAATCGCGCCGCAGAAAGCCTCACCGCCCACACGCCCCGTAAAAAAGAGTCAGCACCGTCATCGGTAGCTGGCTCTTCTGCATATGCGGGCATCATCTTCAGCGGTAACCCTCACGAAACGGTGCCTCGTCGACTGCTGCTCGATAACCGGCTTTCACCGCTTGAGCGCAATACCTGGCAAGTGTTTCGGTTGCTGATCAATGACGACAGCATCACGGCGTTCCCCACGTACGATCAATTACGGCCCTACCTGGGACTACAACCAGGCACACCAGCCTCACGCGAAACCATTGCCAAAACCTTGGTGACGCTACGCCTGACGCGCTGGCTGAGTTTGGGCCGGAGGATGCGCTGCGAGCTCAACGGACAGGTCAAAGGCAATATCTACCTGCTGCACGATGAACCCGTGACCCCAGCAGAAGCCGTAGCCTTAGATAAAGACTATATGAAGCTACTGGTTCACTCGCTCAAGCACGCCAACAAGACCGTACGCACCGTGGCAGAGTTGGTCTGGAAAGAGTTTGCAGCGGACCCGCACGTAGGCGCATACCTGCCAACCCGCTTAGAGGTCATGGAGCACCGTATCAACGATCAGTCGTGGGCGAACTCAGCAACAATCACACCCCAAACACCCCAGGAGTTCGGAATCCGAACACCGGCTTCATCCACTGAGTTCGGTCAGAGTTCGGATGCCGAACTCGGCAAAAAAACCCATTTTGAAGAAAATTTTGACCCTAGTTCGGAATCCGAACTGAGCCGTAAAACAAGGAGTTCGGACTCAGTTCGGATGCCGAACTCATATAGTACGTATACAAATACAAATACAAACGTATGTATAAAAGACGTACATACCGCGCACGAGGGTATTGGAGACGCCGCAGATCCATTGGCTGCCCAACGTCACCTCAGCCCCGAACAAAAAACCTTGGCCCTGGCAGCCATGCGACAGGTTCCAGCATCCCAGCAGGCCGCCGTGGTCGAGCAATGGGAACGCCGATGTAACTCGGGGACGGTGCTCAACCCGTTGGCCTACCTGATGGGCTGCATTCAGCGGGCGGTCAGTGGTGAATTCAACAGCGATTGGACACCGAAAGCACCACCTGCGAACGTCTCACATCCGCCAACGAGGCCAAAGCCGAGCATACCTACCCAAGCCCCGGAGCAGAGGGTCAGGAGCCCTGAAGCACTTCGCTTGGGCCAGCGACAGCTTCAGGCGGTGATGGAAATGCTGAACCTCAGAAAACCGAATCCGTGAGGTGTCGATGTGGTGGGGCATGGCTCGCCGGATATCTATTCCACTGGAATAGGTCACCGCTTTGGGGGATTGGCCGGTGTGGTCGCTGGGAAATTGGCATCACCTGACCACTGCCGACCTATTCCACTGGAATAACTCGGCAGCCTGGAAAATCGGCAGCGCCTGACCGCTGCCGACCTATTCCACTGGAATAGATCGTCAACCTGGGAAATTGGCATCGCCAGACCACCGCCAAGCTATTCCACTGGAATAACTCGGAGGCCTGGGGAATTGGCACCACCTGACCACTACCGACCTATTCCACTGGAATAACTCATCAGCGGCAACCCTCCCCAATAAAAACCCTCAAGCTCCAAAAATCTATTTCTTGCTGCTCCAGCCCTTTCTGAATTGCAGCATGGCCGTGTCATTTTCTTCCCATAGGAAACACACCATGGCTGATAGCTACAAGTTGAACATCGGTTCGCTGCGCAGTGAAGTGAACCTCACCCTGCACACCCACCATGCCGCGCGCATTTGGATGGGACGCCCGAAAAACGACCTCAAGCACGGCATCATCGGATTGGCCGGTTTTTGCTCCCTCATCAATCGCATGTCACGCGGCGCCTCCCAGGACGACCCGTATTCCGACTGGTGGATGGTTCAGGTCGAAGACAAAGTCACTGAGTCCAAGAATGCCCTGGACAACATCGACGAACGACTCGACCAGGTCATGGCCTCACTGCCGCCCGCCATTACCATCAGCAACAACCTGTCGATCCACCCCGTCAGTATTCCGCTCTTCATTTCAAACCCACTGGGTTTCCAAGCCGTCTTTCTGTTGACGTCATACGACGAGATTGTCCGGCGAATCCTTCTGGCTCATCACGTGGGCTTGATTGGTCGAAAAGCCATGGAAGTCTGGATCGACGAGGGCGCTGCGGCTTTGCGCCGGTTGTTTAGCCTGGCCCAGCTCTACAAATACTCAGGTGCCACTCGCGACGACTTCGCGGCCAACAACGCCAAGGCCGAGGCGGCACGTACCTTGTACGAACGATACGGCGACATGCCTCAGGACATCCTGGAAGGCACGCGACGCTCCACCTTTGCGCCACTGATCCAGCGCAATCACCCACAAGCAGAAGAGCAGGATCTCACTCACGAAAATACTGAGGAGTAACGGCATGGATCAGATCAATGCAAACCACGCTCAACTGCAGCAAGGCCTCTTCCGGCCGCTGCAACAGGACGCCTTCCAGCGATTGCAACACAGCGCCTCACTAAAGGGCCTTTTAAAGCCCTTTAAAGGTAAGGGGGAGTTGGCCCAATTTGCGCAGCAATGTCGTGAGATGGAGGTAGGGCTGCAAGTGCTTGCCCAGGGAGTACTGGAGCAGACCAAACGGCCTCCCTACAACCTGATGCCTGTCCGCTTGATGGAACAACGCACTCCGACCGGCACCATTTTCTTGCGCTGGCAAAACGTTGTGAATCGCAAGATGGGGGTCGGCACCTGGGCACAGATGGTCACGATGCCCAGAACCCCCGAGTCGATGTTGCACGACTTCTACACGCTGGAACTACAGCGCATCAGTTTAAACATGCAGATGAGCCTGATGCACTCCATGGTCAGGCAGGCGCTGGAGTGTGCGCAAAAGATGAGTCATGCCGAGGCCGTTTACTCCGCTCGACTGCAACAACCGGCGCCCCCCATAAAAAATCAACAATCGGAGAGCCTGTCATGATGAGCCATACCCCAACGAATACTGGCAAAAACAAGTCGAGCAGCGAAGTCACCATCAATCTGGTTGATGGCAAAGCCTCTACGACAAGTCTTGATGTAGCGAACCATTTTGGAAAACGGCACGACGATGTCCTGAAGCGTATTCGCAACTTGGACTGCCCGGCGGATTTTACACTCCGCAATTTTGCGGAGTGTTCACGTAACGGAGCAAACAACAAGCCGGAGCCCTACTTCCGAATGACTCGTGATGGTTTTACCTTGCTTTGCATGGGATTCACCGGCAAACAAGCTATGCACTGGAAAGTCGCGTACATCCTGGCATTCAACAAAATGGAACAAGTGCTGCTTGAACAACCCCGCGCTCCAGATCATGGCGAACTCGTGCAGTTCGCCATGAAAACCCTCGAACTCATGCGCAACCGAACGCCAGACCAACCACCTCGACCAGCTACCGAGCAGGTGGTACGCAACTACCTCGCGCTGGAGTCATTGGAGCAGGCTACGCCAGAACAATTGAAGCAGGCGCTCAGCTTCCTCCAAGGGCAAATCATTGGTGAGGGTGCGGCAGCGCAGTCGTTGCCAGGTGTTGCAGGAAGCACCATCGCAAAAGACATGCTCTACAGCACTCTGCGTAGTGCGCACGACACCGAAATGCTGTTCAACGCCCTTTATGACCAAGGTGCCGAGTGGCTGATGAGCGAGCACTTCAAAAATCACATGGCAAATCAACTGGCCGAAACCTCCAAACACGCCAGAGAACTGCTGGGTTACGTTTCCAGCCACGCCACCCGTAACCCTTTTTCGTACAAACAGACCTGCTGAGGACAACGCCATGGGCACCTCCATCCAAAACTGGGAAGGCAATATCGGCTCAACACCGGAGTTCAAGGAATTCCCCAACGGCAACAAAGATCCGCGGCGGTTGTTGCGGATCAACGTCTATTTCGACAACTCGATTCCTGATGGCAAAGGTGGGTACGAGGATCGCGGCGGCTTCTGGGCCAATGTCGAGTGGTGGCACAAAGATGCAGAGCATTACTCAGTGCTGTTTCAGAAAGGAATGCGCGTCACGATTGCCGGCCGCGCCGTGATGGACCGCTGGGAAAATACCGAGGGGGAGTTTGAAGCGGTAAAAATTCAAGCCAGCCGTATCGGCATGCTCCCACACCGCATCACCATGGCGAACCTTGCACCATCGCAAAGCCAGAGCTCACAACAATCGAATAGACAACAATCGGCTCCTCAGTCGGCACCCGGTCTGGATGAGTATCCAGATTCGGACGACCCCCTCTGACAGATGGGCTGAAATTTTCGGCCCAATCGGGTAGCTGATGGTGTGGCGGGAGCTGACTCATCGGCTCCCCTATGCCCAACGTCGATGACCCCAAGGGAATACAACTATCCGTCGAGCACCATTTAAACCAACACCGATACGAATTCTGCTCCCCGGCAATCACCCATTAATCCTGGCTGCACTTTCCTCAGTGTCCGAAGTTCCTCGTTCGGCCACTGAGGAAAAACGACGTGAAAACAGTACGTAGAAGATCAGCTTCAGAACTGCGCGCACTTGAGCCAAAACTGCAAAAATTTACTGATCGTCAGATCGCAGTCGCCCAAACATGGGCCCTTCACTTCCACATCCAGGACTCGGTGCAGCCGGCCTTCATCCTGCGTTACCTGCGTTCAACCTCGAAAACTCGTTGCTGGTGCGTAAGCCTTGGCGACAGTAAACAACCCAACCAACCGATCGTGGCCAGAATCGGAGATAGGCTCCAGTACTTCGACGGGCAAACCATCAAAGCCTGGAAAATTTGCAAAAAAGATCGCGCCCATAAAGCCCAACCGTCAGTTGCAGCTGCACGAAATCTGTTGTCTCGGTTTGAATATCGTTGGCAAACCGAGCCCCTCCTCACCTCGTTCTGCATATTGGCTAGAGAAATCGCGATATCGCTATCAAAGGAAGATTTGAGCGGTTATTGCAGGTATGTCAGCACAACCGACCGAAACAAGCGGTACTTCAGCCCTCGTAGCACGTTCTATCTAACGCAGGTTGGCAGCACGTTGAAACAGTTCTGTAGGGAGATCGATCAAGATCTGCTGTTTGCGATTCGCTCCGTGCAATGCCCCTCCCCCAAGCTTTACAACTGGCTCGCACAAGGCTGTCGGCTACGCCGTTTACAGGCACTCAAAGCTCAGCCAGTACTGGTTCCTCTGGTGATCATCGGTGAACGCTGTCCGTGGCCCTGGAACGACGAGCTCCGTGCGTACACCGACAGCCCATGGCCACAACTGCAGAACCGGAAACCCAATGCAGACCAAGAGCAATACGTGAGAATGGACGGAGCAGACTTGATGGGGTGCATTGCCGATACCGGATTGTCTCTGCTCGACACGTTGGCCTGGCTGCTACAGGCGCCGCGAATGGCGGTCCGCTACCTCGGGCAACAGCGGGTCTTTGATACAGGCAATGCCCTTACTCACATCCGACGCGAAGGCCCTGAAACAGGCTGGAAAGCGTTGCTAACCGGAGCCATGCTCGGTAACCGCCGCCCCAGGTTAAAGCCCCACTGGAAAACCTTCTTTCAGGTTCTGGAAAAAATCCCTTCGCAAATTCGGCAAGAGATCTCGGACTTCAACACTCTGTTCACGGGATGCCCTACCGACTGGACTGCCCCCACCTGGCCAAAAATTGCCGCAGACTTGTATGACCTGAACGAATTATTCAACAACCTTGATCATGACAACGGGGCACTCGCGCGTAACGCTCGGCATCGAGTTCAATGTTTTGCTGCCAATGCGACGTACCAGCAAATAGCCCGCTTGGTTGACGACTTCCACCAGGTGTTGCCAGAGATTCGGAATCAAGTGGCGAGTGCTGATTCAGAGTATCTAGACAGTCTCTCAACCTGCTGGGCGCCGATGCTGTGCAGCGATGAGCCTTTGCTGAGCCCCGATGGACTGCAGATCGTTGAATTGAAGTGCCCGGCGGATCTTGAAGCTGAGCATAGAGCGCTTGGGCATTGCATCGATAGCTACGATTACCGGGCTTATCGTGGTGATTGCCGGCTCTTTTCAGTTCGCCTTAACGGAGTTTCACTGGCATCGGCGGAGGTTCAACTGGTTGTCAGTGCAGGAAACCTAATTCCTTCTAAATGGGGACTCCAGCATCTACTGACTGCACAGTTAAGGGGGCATCGGAATAGAACACCTGAGCCTGGCTCTCAAGTTGATCAGGCTTATAAGTGGTTTTGGCTGAAGGTTAAATCTGGGGGAATACCTATTAACTTGGAGTGGCCGGATCAAACTCGATATATATCCCGTTACGCCAATCAAGACCAAAAAAACAGACGCGCGCAAGCTTGCGCGCAATGGATCACTCAGCGCTTGCACCATTCATGACTTTTTGGCTGATTGAATGTCCAGTATTGACTCACGCCCAAAGCCTTGAGAAATACTGCCAGCGTTGAAATCTATTTCCTGCGGCGTCCCAAAAAATGATCTGCCAAGGTGCCCTCCATCACCGTAGGAACCCTTGGCACATGATCAAACACTTAGCAGCTCTCTCACTGGCCGTGCTGGTCACCAGTTGCACCACTCAAAAGGCGGAATTAACCGAGCCTACCTTCGACAGCAACCGCAACCCAGAAATGCTCGCCCCCGATATCTACCCGAACGGCGCCGTTCCTGAAAAAGAGCCCGTTGTGCGATACGGCCGTTATACCTTGGTCAGTACTCGACCCAATGCAGGGCAACAAGATCTCATGGCCCAGATCGTTGATGTCAGCATCCCAGCGAATATGCAGCCCAACGTTCATGATGCAATGGCTTATGTGCTTGCCCGTTCGGGGTATTCGCTCTGCCCAGCAGAATCTGGGCATGTGAGCATTCTGTACTCTCGCCCACTACCTGCCAGTCATTACAAAATTGGCCCCATGACATTGCGAAATGCACTACAGATCCTGGCGGGCCCGGCTTGGCAGGTGAAGGTGGATGAGGTCAATCGCCAGGTTTGCTATATGTTGCGCAAGGGGTATCAACTTCCGCCGCCAGCACAACAGCTCACTACCTCCAAGCCCGGTGAATTACCGACGGAGCCCACAGTAGAAGCGCGCCCTGTTCCAAACTATCCCAAGCGCCCTGGATCAAAGATCCCATTTAGCTGAAGTGGGTCAACCTACTGGACAGTCGATTTTTCCGACAGAGCGGATCTGTCATCAGGCTCAAACCGTGACTGCACCCGGCCCAACTAGCACGATTTTTCAGAAGCTGTCGTAGGCAAATGCCTCAAGCTTAATCTACCCCCAATCATGGCAAGGTGCCCTCTAGGCAACCGCAAAATTGATATGCCAGAATCTGCGCAGTTTGAGTTCCACCTCGCTGGCTACTGGCGGTCATCAGTAGCGACCGGTGATGTTTCATCACCACCCCAAGCACGCAGAGCTCCGGGAAGCGCGTGCGGATCTGGTTGAGGATTCTCCCTGTGTCTCCCTGTTCCACGTTAGACACGCAGCCGTCAACTCGTGAATCACGAGTCCAAAGGCACATAGGGTTCTCAGGAGGTTCGAGGCACATTGGTCCAAGGGCCGCACTGGTGTTGCGGCCCTCGCTTTTCAAAACTCAATCGATAGGTAGCCTGAGGGTCTTGTGAAGGATCATCAGGCTACCTATTGGTAATCGCTGTTCCCTGCCGGTGACCCGCCGGCGAAACACAGGGTGCCTTTTGTGCGCGGATGCGTGCCTTAACGTTTGCTGGCCCAAGCCACGATAATCGGCCAGGTGATATGAGACGTGTGGATCACTGCCCAGGGATCAAAGACGTATCAGCGATCATAGGTGGCTCTTTTTACTCTCAGATATGGACCCAGCCGAGATAAACTCCTCTCGGCAGCTTTTCGCCTGTTTGGCCTTCGGTTCAATCTAACTTCAACTTCTTCACACAGTCTTACGCTGGTCTGCACATCATTACCGAGAACCGAACATAAGGCGCCGCCCCCACACAGCCCCAATGCCACTCAAGCAAGATAATGGCCTATTGACCTCCGGCCAAATAAACTGCGATTACACCTTGCCCCATCCTGCAAAGATCAACACTAAACGCCACGGAAACCCAGCATGCCTTCAGAACAGTTTGATCTCATCCCATACGAGAATCGGTGGTTCCCCTGGACTGATATTAAGGAATGTTTCTGGCCCGGGAGAGGTGGCCGATCCCACGCCATCAATCCGGGCCTGGCCAGCATCAGAAACAGCGCGGGTATTTACTGTATTGCGTGGGCACCTGCCGGCACAACGCCCACTCCAGACGAACAAAAGGTGCAATACATTGGGCAGACAAAAAACTTCAAGGCCCGTATGGGGCAATTTGCCTCATCAGCCGGCATATTCAAGATTGACCGTTATGACGGGCATTCTGCTGCTTGGCGCTGGCCCAAAGGAAAGACCGAGCAAATGATGTTAGCTTTTTACCCGCTATCAGAGCCTGAAGCAGATCATATGCAAACCGGAAGATTGTTTTGGTATGAAGCGCTGGCGATTAACTCATATTTCCTTAAGCACAATAATACTATTCCGCCACTTAACATGGTGAGAAACCCTGTCCCGGTTGAGTTTGGGTAGAAACGATTAATCAGTCTCCAGCCAGATACTTAGAGCAGCTTCTGATCTGCTGCCCTCTGCACCTTATCCTCAATGACAAGGCCACCACAAAAGTAAATAAATCAATTAGAAATACGACGCCTAGCTTACTGATGTGGCGAATAGACCCGGTTAGGAATTTCTGACTCATCAAGTATAATTTTAGCTTTTTCTCCGTAGACGACTGATGGCTTAAATTTAACGATCAGCATCCGTCGATCATCCTTTGTCAACGTACCTGGAGCACCAAAAGGTACCGTATGATTCACTGCTTTAGGGTCCATCACTAGATTTATAACCGTATTATAAATCGAGTCCTTATCCTGTAATCTTGGTTCCAATTTCTCCAGATATTTCAGCACTATTTTTCTGTAATCAATATTTGCCAGCGCTCCGGGCTGCAACGCAGACCTCAAGTTAACTCTCAAACTAATAGATGGAAGTGGTCGAATCGGCTCATCAGGATCAGTCATTAAATAGGTAAATGGTGTAATTCCGACAGCTTCGAAGCTGATAACATCAACACTCACCTTTCCAGAGTTTCTAACCATAATACAATATTCCAGCTCCTCTGCCGTCAGTACATCGTTAGTGAAGTCAAACTCAAACTCATCACCTTGTCGAGCTGCAAACTCAACAACCGCCGGTTCACGCACTCGCCCGAGCGCGATATCATTAGTTTGCCTGGCTGTGCTGAGTGCTTCATTAGCAACGTCCAAACTCGACTGCGCTGCAGTCCTTGAATTAATCACAGCTATAGCACTGACCAACAAACTCACCAACGCAATTGCGACAGAGATTTTTTCCCACATATGTTTATACCTATCAAGCTAACCAGCTAAAAAACCACAACGCCCCTCAGTCCCAGGCTGACTTATAGACTTACCGCCATAAAGCCCACCCCCACTACAACCTTAACCACCATGCAACTCAAAACTAAACGACTACCTCCCCGCAACCAAAGCATCTAACTGCCTATGAAGCTCATTAAGGTAACACTCTATATCTACCAAAACCTCCAAAACATAAGACACTTCAACTACAACACTACCAAAGGACACGGACAATCCGCTGATACCTTTAAGGCGAGTATCAAAAATCACCTTATACCTACCACCCACGCCACCATTATTATGAACAAGAATATTCCTCAACTCTCTAAAATCCTCAATCCTAGCCCATTCTTCAGCCATTTTTTCAAAATTAAATCCGTGATATCTCTCAAGATACTCTTTACGATTCTCTATTACAGAGCCTCCCTTTACTCCGTCTGGCCGCTTAACAGAAGCTCTTGCAGACGCCATAAACTCAGTTACCTGGCTCATGACATTCTCAAAACAGCTATAAACCATCATCACAGATGTCTTAGCAAATATATTCAGGTGCCGACCATGCCTCATATAAATCATCATACCTGATAATAAATCATTAGCTGCCGCCGATTCATCCGATTCATCTACCGAATCCTGCGCATACTTTTTGGCACGCTCTACTGCTTTAACTTCTTCGTCATCCAGAAACTTCTCTATCTTTTCTATATACGCCCTTACATCCTTCATCTCCGACCTAATCAAACTTTTGACCGCGAGAGCAACAATTCGAAGATTAATTTCTATATTAGTTGCAGAAACACTCATCACACGCTCCTAAAAAAACAGCCAACGCCTAGCATCTATAGGTACTAAAAATTTAACTTCAGATTCAGATTTACCATCATACCGATGACCTCATCTACGACAAAACCATATAGCGAAACCACCAAACATCCCCCCAACCGTCCTTCCCCCCCCTGATCTGCTCTTTTTTCAGCCCCTTGACAGCCCAAAAGGACACTCCCATTCTTTGCACGCGTATCGCTGACGTCGTCAGCATCATGCCCAGGCAGCCAAGATCAACAAGGCTGCGATATGTCCGCATGTTGATCATCCCAAGGCCGCATAGCTTCTGGTAGCGCGGTCGGTTGACTAAGGTCAATAGAAGCTCTCAACGTAACGCACCTTGCGGGGAATCACTTCCCCGACAGGGCCAGTGTTCTCCGCATCTCACCTGCAGGAGAAACACTATGTCCAAGCTCACCTATGACATCGGTTACACACTCGGGGTAATTACCCGAGAGTTTTTACGCGGTCTGAAAACAGCTAGCCGCGATCCACTGCAAACACCATGTATCTCACCCCGTACAGTCGATGAACTGTGTCGCGTACCGGCAATGGTTCGTGCTCAGAACATCAATCTGGATCAGCGGCACGAGACAAATGTACTAAGGGAAAAAACGCCTTCTGGTGCCTCCAGCACCTGCCACTCTGCCCCTGAGTCGAGGGCAACTCACAAGTTGAGTCACCCAGATACGTCAGCGACCGGCTAAGGCGTCGCCACGTCACCTAGCGGGGATCTTTCCCGCTGGGTGGACGCCCCGTCTGGTTCGTTTTTTGTATCACAGGCTTGACAATTTTCCTGGGCATTTCCATTCTTTATTCGTGTATCGCTGACGTCGTCAGCAACATGCCCATGTAGTCTGGATCCGCGAGACTACGGTGCGTTTATCGCATTGGTCCACACCCCAGGCCGCTTAGCTTCCGGTAGCGCGGTCGGTCGACTCAGTCGATGGAAGTACATTTTCACCATCCCGAACGGGCCTCTCCCGTCGGGGCAGGCCTTTGATTTTTTTAGGAGGTCTGAATGAAAACAGAACTGGCTCTCTACCAGGCGTTGATCTCGATTAGCGTCCCGGAACAGAAAGCAACCGCAGTCATTGAGGCATTGGAGACTGACATGCTTTCACACTTGGCTACCAAGGCTGACCTCACTGCAACAGCTGCCGTACTGAAAGCTGATCTCACCGCAGCAACTGCCGAACTGAAAACTGAAATCGCTCAGCTCGATACTAAACTGACGATTCGTATGGGGCTGATGTTATCGGCAACGGTTGGCATCATGCTCGCAGCAATGAGATTGATGCTCTAGAGGCTGAGCTGATATGTCATCACTACTCGCAACCAAAGCAGACATTGCGGAACTGAAAGCCGACCTTGCGCGGCTCGAAGTAAAACTCACCATTCGGATGGGGCAGATGCAATCAGCAACCATCGGCATTCTGCTCGCAGGCATCAAGCTGATGCTCTAAAGCAACACTCACCAGCTCCACCCACCTTTGCGGGGAATACTTTCCCCCAAGGGCGAAGTGTTTCTCCGCGTTCTGATGTTTGAAACAGGAGAATCACCACATGAGCACCCCGTCTTCCACCGAAGCCAAGTTCTTCGACCTGCACACCAGCGGTATCGGTTATCTCAACCGTATCCGTGAAGTGAAACCTCGCGGCAAAGGCAAGCCCTTCATGGCGGTCACGGTTGCTGCGCTACGCGGTTCTACTGATGACGTCGAATATTCCTACATCGACTGCAACATCGTCGGTGCAGACGCTGAAAAGCTGGTGCGACGCTGCCAAGAAGCCGTAGCCGCCGAGAAGAAAGTGCTTGTGAGCTTTCGCATCGGTGACATCTGGACGAACGTCTTCACTTACGAAAAAGGCGATAAAAAAGGCCAGCCCGGAGCCAGTCTCAAAGGACGCCTACTGTTTATCGGCTGGATCAAGGTGGATGGCGAAACCGTCTATGAAGCCAAACCCAAGGACTCTAGCGAGCCTCAAGAGGGCGATGTTGATCATCAGCCCAAAACCGATCAACGCCAATCCGCGTGATTGACTGAATCCAGGTGCCCTCTCCCGGGCACCTTCTTCACACCACGTCTACTTCGACATCCGTCCACGGGAATCAACCTCCCGGACGGGCCAGGTGATTCCCTGCACCTGGAGAAAACCTATGGAACATCACACCACTTCGTTCGCTGCAGATTTGTTCACGCTGCCCGTCGTTTTAACGCCTCGGGCGTGGCAGGAAGCGGTACATATCGAAGGTTCACACAGCGCGACACTGATCTGTAATCGCCTAGGAGAAGTCATCCTGACAGCCTACAGAGAAGCGCGCCTGCAACCTGAACGCCGGCATATACGTTTCGGCCTATACCGGCTGCTCCCGACAGGTGACTGTCAGGACCGCCATTGGCTGGACCTGAATCTCACCCGCTTGGAAACAGCACCGGGTATCGGCTACTTGTGCATATCGCTGAAAGACGAAAGTCCTTTCATTTGATCAAGCCTACCTCCAGGCCCAGCACCATCGGGCTTGTTGGATCAGGCGAGCACACCTTGCCGTAACAAAAGCAGTTCGGAGCTGACCCATGATCAACATTCCGGGCCAGTTGGCCATCCGTACCATCAACGGTCGCAACGGTGACTTCAACGTTGGGCGTCTTTCCACCTCCATTGGTGAATTCGTCATCAAAGACGCACTGCTCGATCAGTACGACGACGGAAAGTATCGAGGGGATTTTCTGATCACCGAGATTCGCCCGTCGTACTACTCCACCGCCGGACGCTTGGTGGTCGAGATTCGCGCCAAGCTCGACAGCATGAACCTCGACGACGTCGACAACTTATCGGCTGAAGACGCTGCCAAGTTGTCCCCGAACGAACCCGATCCACTCGATGAAGAGCCCGCAGCCCCCACGGTGGCAACTGCACCCCGGAAAACACAATCCGTGGCGCGCACAAAACCGCCTGAAGAGGATGTGCCCTTCGGTAGGGAACCCTCTGGTTCAGTGATTGACCCCGAGTTAGACGCTGAGCTGTTCGGCACCATTTGGCCGCTGAATGAGACCGTCAGACTGGACACCACCGTTGATCGCCAACGGCTGCGTAAACAGTGTGTTCGTCTCAACGAGCTGGGCTACGTGCTCGACTTCAAACTTCAGGTCTGGAATCGCTCCAACACCTGAAAAACCCAGCAACACCACTTCGTTCCACCACCCTTGAGGGGCTCCCTCTTGGGCGCTCCTCGTCCTTTCAGGAGTACCACATGAACCCAATCTTCACCAACCTGACCCCAGCCACCCTGGCCAACATCGAGGACCATCTCGCCAACAACGAGGTGTCTATTGATGAGGAGCTTTGGGACCTGTTCATCGACGATCTCGGCCTCACCGCCGAACAAGCTGACGCGGCGGTAGCGCTTCGCTGGCAATACCAACGTGCAATCTTCCAGACGGGCCACGGCCCCTTGTTCCTGGACGATCCCATCGCATTTGATCCAAAAGATCAAACCTTCAAACCCAGCTCATCACTCACCCAGTAGTACCACCACTTCCCGAGGGGCTTCACCGCCCCTTGGGGCGGGTTCCCCTCCTTTTTGGAGGCTCACATGCCCGCTCCCACTCCGCTCTATCAGGTCGAGGAATGCCCTGACCTGTATATCGATGCCTGTGTCTGCGACGAGCAACGTAACCTGGTCTTTCTCTCCGCTTGGGGTCGCGACACCGCACTGCAAGAGTTCATTGCCCGGATAACCCTGGGCGCGGCTGACAACGGTCTGGATCAGTTCCACATCCTCGTCGAGGGCCGAGCTCTGCCCGTTTTCCCCAACATCGACTTGCTGGAAAAACGCACCACCCGGCAATTTCGCGGAACGCTGTTCGGAAGCCTGCTGCATCTGTGGCTCTTCGACCGACGTTGCGTGCAACCCGACCGCGCCAATCACTTCGCTTACGCCCTGCTTGAGCACGAGCAATCGCCCCATCAACGGCTCTGGCCGTTGATCACTGAAACCAGCCCATTACCGCTACTGCCGCATTGGCAGGCGCCGGTAATGGACGTCCTGACCCAACACGGCATGTTGCAAGCCCTTCCCGGAACGCTGGGGGCTGTTACCGCCTGGCGGCTATCGCTGCAACTCGACGTGCTTGAGCCCGCCCTCGGCGACCTCATTCGCCAGGGATATCTCACAACCCATGCTCATTAATGAGCCCAAACCCAGGAGCCTGACCATGGCTTTGATGTTCCCGCGCCTGGCGCGCAACTTCGCGCGCAACGGCTATTACCCCACCGACGAAACCACCCTAGAGCGCTCCTTACAGGCACTGGCCCCCGCGTCCAACGGCACCCTGCGGATACTCGACCCCTGTGCCGGCGAAGGCATGGCACTGGCCGAAGCCGCTCATGCCCTCGGGCGTGAGCGCGTCACAACCTACGCCGTCGAGTACGACCAGGAGCGTGCCAACCACTGCCGGACCCTACTGGATCATGTGCTGCACAGCGATCTGATGGACACCATGATCAGTCGTCAGGCCTTTGGCCTGCTCTGGCTCAACCCGCCCTACGGAGATCTGGTCACCGACCACTGCAGAGCTTCCCAGTATCAGGGCAGCGGTCGTAAACGCTTGGAGAAAGCCTTCTACCAACGAGCGCTTCCCCTGCTGCAATACGGCGGCGTGCTGGTGTTCATCGTTCCACACTACGTACTCGATGACGAACTGTGCGGATGGCTGTGCAATCACTTCACGGAACTGCGGATCTATAGCGCTGCCGATCCGACGTTCAAGCAAGTGGTGATCTTCGGTATTCGCGTTCGACGCCAGGATCTGGCCCGGCCGCGTAACGTTGCCCAGGTGCGTGAACACCTCCAAGCAATCGGTGCCGGCGTGCATCGTGCTGAAGAGCTACCCGCCAGTTGGCCATGGGAGCCCTACAGCATCCTGCCTGCCACCACAGACCTGGAGCACTTCTACCGCTTGACGCTCGAACCGGGGCAATTCAACCAGGAAGTCCAACGCCTTCGAGGTCTGTGGCCGGACTTCACCCTGCACTTTGGCCAAACCGGCAATCCGCCGCGGCGACCACTACGTGCACTATCACGCTGGCACCTGGCACTGGCCTTGGCCGCCGGAGCGATAGCTGGCGTAGTGACCTCGAAAACCGGACGCGTGCTGGTACTCAAGGGCGACACCCACAAAGACAAGGTCCGCAAGACCGAATTTACCGAAGACCAAGACGGCAACATCAGTGAGGTGAGGATCCTGACTGATCGTTTCGTTCCCATTATTCGGGCGTGGGATTTGACGCCCGGCTCCGCCCACTTAGGGCGAGTCGTGACCATCAGCTCATCGGCAGATGTACCGCCAGAGCCAGACACACCCGCATCAGCGACCGTAGTGAACGCCAACTCCCGGGTAACGTTCGATCCAGGTCGGCTGGTAATGACCCACTCCGTGCAACAGCTCGTGGAGCACGACCACCTCGACCCCAGCCCGTTCCTCAAACGCCACCTCTGCGGAGACTGGGGCGAGTTGCCTGAGGAGGACAGAAACAGCAACCAGCAGGCCCTGAACAGCGGGTGCCGGTTGTTCTCCAGCTATGACATCAACGCCGGCGATGAAACCCGCCTGTGGATCATCACCGAAGCCGACCGAAGCGCAACGACCCTGTTGCTGCCATCGGACTACTGACCCATCACACCAACCCGCAGGGTATTCACCATACCCGTCGGGGTGTCGTGCATGCCCTGTTTCCCCTCCAGGAGAAGCAACCATGAACGACCTTTCCCAAGGCTTTACCCAAGCCACGCAGCCCCACCTGACCATCGGCCTGACTGAATTCATCGACGAGTTTGGTGATGAGCTGCTGGATTCCCTCAACCGCTCCAACCCACCGGTATATGCCGGTCAAACCAACATCAACCGGCAGCGCGTAATGGATGGACTCAAACGCCAACCCTTCCCCGCGCAAGCGGAAGTCGTGCAAGCCGTCACTGCGTTACTGCTGGACCGAAATGAACAGGCGGCGGTGATCAATGCGGAGATGGGCACCGGCAAAACCATGATGGCCATCGCTACGGCGGCCGTTATGCACGACGCCGGCTATCGCCGCACACTGGTAGTTTCGCCTCCACACCTGGTCTACAAGTGGCGCCGGGAGATACTCGAAACACTCCCTGGTGCTCGCGTCTGGGTACTCAATGGACCCGATACTCTAGTCAAGTTGCTCACACTGCGTGACCAACTGGCAGAGCCCTACGACGGGCGACAAGAGTTCTTCATCCTCGGGCGCGTGCGCATGCGGATGGGGTTTCACTGGCGCCCAGTCTGCTGGTCGCGACGTTGTAGCAGTGGGCATCACCTGGCTGGTTGCCCTGATTGCGGCCGGCTACTGGAAGATCAGGACAGCAATCGGGTCACCGTCGAAGCGTTTCACCAAGAAGAACGTCGTAGAAACTGCCCACATTGCCGAGGCCCGCTCTGGACGCTAATGCGCCCAGGCAAAGCCGAAAACGGCACACGTCGGACCACCATACTCAAGTCAATGTGCCGTATCCCGACCATTGGCCCAGTGCGCGCTGACCGACTGTTGAACGACTTCGGGGAGGACTTTCTCGCCTCGATGCTGGTCGACAACGTCAGCGAATTCATCAACCTGATGGATGCCCAGGGCAACTTCATCTTCAGCGACCGCCAAGCCAAGCGTATGGAACGCGCCATGGCCAACATCGAGTTCGGCTTTGGCGAAGGCGGCTACCAACCCACGGAGTTCATCAAACGCTACCTGCCTGATGGCTACTTCGATCTGCTGGTAGTGGATGAAGGCCATGAGTACAAAAACAGTGGTTCGGCACAGGGCCAGGCCATGGGCGTACTGGCGGCCAAAGCACGGAAAACCGTACTACTGACCGGAACGCTGATGGGTGGCTACGCCGACGACCTGTTCTACCTGCTGTTCCGCATCCTTACCCGTCGCATGATCGAGGACGGTTACCGCCCGAACGCACGTGGCAGCATGGCCCCTGCGGCCATGTCGTTCATGCGCGATCATGGCGTATTGAAGGACATCTACACAGAGCGAGACAACGAGTCGCACAAAACCGCGAAGGGTAAAAAACTCTCGGTACGGACGGTGAAAGCTCCGGGTTTTGGTCCGAAAGGTATTCATCGGTTTGTGCTGCCGTTCACCGTGTTCCTGAAACTCAAGGATATCGGCGGCAATGTCTTACCGGCGTATCAGGAGGAGTTCATCGACGTCGCTATGTCTGCAGAACAGGCTACCGCTTACCAGCAACTGGCGGGCAAACTCACCCAGGAGCTGCGTCAGGCACTGGTTCGCCGAGACACCACACTACTGGGGGTTGTGCTCAATGTGCTCCTGGCATGGCCTGACTGCTGCTTTCGACCGGAAATCGTTAAACACCCACGCAGCAAAGAGACGTTGGCATTTGTGCCATCGATCTTTACAGACGACCAGCGAACGCCCAAGGAACAGGCGTTGCTTGACCTCTGCCTCACGGAAAAAACCAAAGGCCGCAAGGTACTGGCCTACACCGTGTACAGCGGCACCCGAGATACCACCTCTCGCCTGAAACGGTTACTGGAACAGGCGGGATTGAAGGTGGCGGTATTGCGGGCGTCGGTGGATACCGCCAGGCGCGAGGATTGGATTCTCGACCAGGTAGACCGTGGGGTGGATGTAGTGATCACCAACCCAGAGCTGGTGAAGACGGGGTTGGATTTGCTCGACTTTCCGACGATTGCGTTTTTGCAGACGGGGTACAACGTTTATACCTTGCAGCAAGCAACTCGGCGGTCGTGGCGGATTGGGCAGAGACTGCCAGTGCGCGTGGTCTTTTTTGGTTACGCAGGTAGCTCGCAGATTACTTGCCTGCAGCTTATGGCCAAGAAGATTGCAGTGGCGCAGAGCACGTCGGGGGATGTTCCTGATTCTGGCCTAGACGCATTAAATCAGGATGGTGACTCTGTTGAAATGGCGCTCGCCAAACAAATACTGAGCCAATGACTCACTCGCTCATACCCAGCCTCACATGAGGCTGGTTTTTTGCAGCGCGTCGTTCCTATTGCACGAACCCATTGACTTACACCGAATATTCCATTCAACTGCCAAGGATGGCAAAACGCCTTTATTGGATATTTTTTAGGGATGAAATCATGACTCTTCGCTTCACCACCTCAGACCCAATTAGTCTCCTAAATGAATTTAAAAAACTGATTAAACAGACGGAACCTAAAGGTAAAATTAAGTCCTGGATTGAGAGCGACGGTGGTTTCCGCCACAATTCAGACTGGAAGGACAAATGCTTGTTTATGGCAAATATCTCCGAAGACAAAACACATTTAGTCTTTACAACAAATCAAGTAAAGGAAGAATTTGCGTACGCTTACTATCACGGACATCTCCTACAAACATTCATTGAGCACCTAAACACTAAATTCTCCAGTGTTAGATTTTTTGACGGCCGACAAAATTAGTACACCCAAGAACATCTCATCCAATATACGTCTAAAAATTTGAGCACCTAAAATGTTAAGCCTGATACTTCTTACACACTGGGGCAAGGACATGGAGTTTATGATGACCAGAGCCGATTTAAATTCGCTCTACTCTTTACTCAACTCTGGAAAATCAGTAAAGCCCAGAAAACTAGGCAACTATTATTTTTATTATACGGGATCATGCTTGTGTTTTAACTCTAGTAGGTCTATGAAATCAATTCATGATTACAACATCGAAGACGCACCCAGTACAATTTTGAGAAAGATCACTATTGCCCTTTCCTGATTCTACAGCAAGTAAATGGCTCGCAGAATTCAGTGATCTACCAGCAAAAAAAGGATACACCCATGGACGAGATTGCAAGGTTTGCGTTCTATGAAAGAATTTATTTTTACGAGTTGGATCGTAAAGAAAAGCTTATTTCAAGGCTAAACCTTCCCCTAGCGATCCTGGGTGTACTACTCTCATTCCTGTCCTACATGCTGAGTAAAGCACCAGGTTCAGAGGATGGTTTTGCAGGTATTTCATTCTGGATTTTCTACCTCTCTGCCGTTTTCTGCTTATTGTGTGGGGCATATTACTTTCGCTCTTCTTGGCAACTGCGTGATTTTGACAGGGGGCTTCCAACTCTAAAGGAGCTGGAAAACTATCGTTCTCAGGCAATAACTCACTTTGCAGTTCACGGTGAAAATGATGATGACGCAGACACCTACTTCAAGTCAGTGATTTTGAATTACTACATTGAGGGTGCGACGATAAATACTGAGAACAACGATAAACGTGGTTCAAAGCTCGTATCATTAGCAAATTACGTGACACTCACTATGACTCTATCAGTGTTGTCATTCATTCCGTTCTACACCCACCAGCAGGATCTAAATCAGCATGAGCAATCAAAAGCCGCCGCCGCCACCACCTCCAATGCGCTTCGTTAAAGACCATGGGAAAGACCTTCCGAAATCGCCACCGCCTCCACCGCCTCCCAAAAGATAAGTCTCCAGATGGGAGATCAGTTCAACATTAAATTGAGCTGGACTCCTATCCGAAACACAGAAAAATTAAAGTAGTGGCCCAACCTCATGAGCAGACTGTGATCTTATCTACTCATTTAAAGGTTCTATCAATCCTTAAGATAGTGTAAAAAATAAAAAGAGGTTTTTATGGAATTGAAGTCACGTTTGGTTTTTTTAGACACCAACATTTACGAAGGTAAAAATTTCCAGTTCTTATCTCACAGCCTCGGTGGATTGAAGGAGCTCATAGATAACGGGGAAGTCCGACTATTAATTACAGACGTGACAAAGGGCGAAGTAGTAGCACATGTAAAGAAAAAAGCCTTAGCTGCCATATCCGAACTCAAAGCCATAAAAAAAAATGCAATGATTTTAAGAAATGTCCCGGCTATTCCGGCTCACGGGGTATTCTCAAAAATTTCCGCTGAAGAAATATCAAAATTAATTATTGACGATTTCGAAAAATTTCTCTCCTCGGACAATGTCGAATACGTCTCCATTGATGAAGTAAAACCAAGCTATGTATTTGAGCGATATTTTTCTTTATTGCCTCCATTTGCTATAGGAGACAAAGAAAAAGAATTCGCAGACGCCTTTGTATTAAAGGCTTTAGATGACTTATCAGCAGGTCGAGGACATGCAATTCACGTAATATCTAGTGATAAAGATATGCACCGTTTTGCCGAGGAGCACCCTCGCTTAATTTGCAGCAACTCAATTGATGAATTCATTGATGCAGTTATTAAGAGTGTGTCCATAGAGCCATCTGAGTTTGCTGCCAAGGCACTGGATGCGGTTCGTGGACAGATAATTAATATAATTCACGAGTGCATAGTCGCGCTAGATACAGAATTCAAAATGGAAAGCTGGGATTCTGAGCTAGACAATGTGGATATTTACGATATTGAATTGAGCAGGGCAAACTTAATTTCCGTAAGCGATGAAGAGTGCATATACGATATTGAGTTCACCTTCACAGCGGACACAATTGAGATAGAAAAGGATTACGACAGAAGCCCATTCGATCACGAAGATGGCAATTATCCTTTTGTACTTGAAAATGTCTTCGCGAGAACCTTTGACGGCCACGCCAATCTTCAAATAAAAATATCATATCAAGACAAACTAATTGAAACTGTAGAACTGCATGACTACGACCCACCAGCAAAGCTTAAACTGTCAGCGCCTTATAATGAGAAAGTTGAATATCTCGATGTAAATGGAGAATAGCCACGTATGCGAAGGAGGCCTGACGTTACCTAAGCGTTTACAGATTCGACGTTCGCTCGTCGAAATCCCTTACAAAAAATTGACTGCGAGCCTCCTACAAAACCAATTGTACATTCGCACAGTAGATGTATGAGGCAGCACCACGAGCTGTTCCATTTTAGGTCCTATCACAGAAGGTGGCTTGGCATTACCGCTCGGCTCATTCCAAGTCCCAGCATGCTTTCCTCATCCCGCTTGCGGACCACATTGAGCGACATATCTCTTGAATGTGGCCCTGAATAAATTCTCGCGACACATCCCCACCAAGGCAGCCCTACACAAACAGGTGTAAGTTCCGACGGATTTTCCTTAAAAGCACCACCGTTACAAATCCTGACGAGCCGACAGCGGATAAATACGATATTCCCTACAGCCTGGCAGACAAAATGTTGCCGCACATAACCCCTACCGCATCACCAGAATTTGTACCTTCCAAAAGGACTAGGACCATGTCGCAGAGCCATTGCACCTCCAACACTTGTTCAGCCCACCGGTCAACCAGACTTGATCAAGAAGAATCCAACTTGATCAACTGCTATCGGTCATTGCCGTCTAGAGATCGCTACGCTATTCGGTGCCTGGTCTATGCGTTCAAGGAAACGAACAAACTCCAACCCGGCCCCGAGTGAAAAAACAACCTGTTCTAAAATGCGTATCCCGTCGGAAACCTATTTCCCACTGCGCTGATTGAACAGGCTTGAGAAGGTGTCCTCGCTTTCGCGCGAGGATACCTATGAACCGACCACGCCCTACCCGCCAAACCCTGGCTACCTGCCTCTGCCTCACCACATTGCTGAGCGCCCTGGGGTACGAACACGTCCAACTCTCCAAGTTACGCCAAGCCTTGGATACGACCGTCGGCAAGGGCACTCTTGAAGCCGTGCAGCAACGGCTCAATGACGTTGACGAACGCCTCGAACTCGCTGACGGCAAACGCTTTGTCACCGATGACGACTTCCGCGCTGCTCAAAAGTCACTGTCTAACCGTATCGATGGCGCTCAAGCCAGCGCAACGCAAATACTTGATACCACGCAGGATCTTTCTCGCAGCCTGACGGCGATGGAAGAACAAGTGACGGTGCTCAAAGCCCACATCGAGACAATCGATGTTCGGCTTGAAGAACTGGTCAAGGCACGTATCAGGATGCCTGGCACGGGTTCCACTTCTAAATCCACTGCCCATAAGCCTCTCCCAGCTAAACCCATCCCACCACCCTTTTCCATCATCGGTGTTGAGCACCGGGGTGGGGAGCGCTTTCTGTCAGTCGCTCCACTGGGCAGTACGCGCCTGAGCCAAATCAATCTGCTCCAGCCTGGCGACGGAGTTGCTGAGACACTCTGGCGCCTCAAATCTCTGGACGATAAATCTGCCCGGTTCGACGTGGCAGGCACTGTGCAAACCATCACGATTGAGCCGTAGGAGATCTCTATGCACGACGCACAAAATCGGTGCTCGCTCGCAATACGGGGGCTGGTGGCGGGTCTCGCCCTGTCGACCCTGCCCTGTAGTGCAAACGCCGAAACACCCGCCAACCAGGACAGCCATGAGACCGTCAGTTCGGTTCAAGAAGCTCAGCAAGCGAATCTGGCAACGGAATGGGGGCTCAATACTCAGGAGTGGAGCCGTTACCAAACCCTCATGAAAGGCCCACGCGGTATTTACTCACCAGGGTTAGACCCCCTGACCGCCCTTGGTGTCGAAGCCAGATCAACAGATGAGCGCCGCCGCTACGCCGAGTTGCAAGTGCATGCCGAACGCCAACGTGTAGAAAAAGAGCTGGCCTATCAGAATGCCTATGACCAGGCCTTCAAGCGCCTGTACCCCGACGAAAAAATTATCCAGCTCACCCAACCGACCTCACCGTTGACCAGCCGAGAGCCCACTCCAAAACGTGACGATCGCTTGACCGTGTTTGTGCAGGACAACTGCAAAAGCTGTATTGCCCGGGTGAAGGAGCTGCAGAAGCAAAACCGGGCTTTCGATCTGTACTTCGTGGACAGTCAGGGGGATGACGAGCGTATCCGCCGCTGGGCGATTCAGGCGGGGGTCGAACCTGGCAATGTTCGCAGCCGGCACATCACCTTAAATCACGACGATGGCCGCTGGGTGGGCCTGGGCATCGGCGGGAAACTGCCGGCGGTTGTTCGTGAGGTGAATGGTCAATGGCAGCGCCAGTGATCCGCATGCTGATGGCCTGCGGGTGCCTGCTGACGGCAACGCTTTCACACGCCGTGCAGGTTCCGCCACCGGCCTATCAGTTGATTGCCCTGCCGGCAGGTATCCCATCGGAAGTTCTGTACTCGATAGCCCTGCAGGAAAGTGGTACCCGGCTTCGCGGTCAGCTGGTGCCTTGGCCCTGGACATTAAACATCGCCGGCATTGGTTACCGCTTCGCAACCCGTCGTGATGCGTGCCGAGCCTTGCAGGTTGCTCTCCAAAGCGTCGAACCCTCCCGGGTGGACATCGGGCTTGGGCAAACCAATCTCGGCGCCAACGGGCATCGCTATAGCTCACCGTGTGAGGGACTGGATCCGTACAAGAACCTGTCCGTCACCGCGCAAATTCTCGCCGAGCAAAAATCCAAAGGCGGTGACTGGATCACCGCAGCCGGGCGATATCACCGCCCGGCCGGTGGCAAGCCTGCCGCCCGTTATAGACAGGCCTTCGCCAAACACCTCAGTCGAATGACCGGCTTCAATCTGATGGTGAACAACCCATGAATCAGCGCCTTACCTTCTTTTTATTGTTGTGCCTGGGATGCTCTCAGGTGTCTCAAGCCCGCTCCCTCATCGTTGTCGAGGATCGTGGCGGCAGTTCCGCGTTGCCCTACTACCAGGACTTGGCGCCGGAGCCTACGAATCAAGCCTCGTCGGTGCAAAACCTCGGGGTCCGGGTTTCTGGCGCATTTCCTGTGCGTTCCGAACACCTATCACCGGGTGAGGCCAAGGGCCGCGTTATCAACGCCCCTGGCCTGCAACCGTTCTTTTTGATTGGTGATGACGAATTATCCAAAGCCTGGCTCGCGCAACGCCTTGATCAGCTCCAGCAGTTGCAGGCGGTGGGTTTGGTCATAAACGTCGCCAGTGCCGAGCGCTTTGCCGAGGTTCGACAGTGGGCGCAAGGCCTGCAAGTTGTACCGGCGCCGGCTGACGATCTTGCAGGGCGGCTCGGGGTTCAGCACTACCCGCTCCTGATCACCGCTACGGCCATTCAACAGTAGGGTTCAGCATGGCCAGCCCCTACACCATTGAGTCATTGCTACGCCCCGCCGTTGAGCTCTATACCGTGTGGGTGTGCGCAGCCGCCGCAGTGCTGTGCATTTTTGCGCCCTGGGCCTTTGCTCTGACACCCCTTTTTGGGCTGGTGGCGGCCCTAGGTTTTCTGGTGCTGGGGGTCTTCCGCCTAAAGCAGGCACTGATCGTATTGCGCTATCGGCGCAATATCCGGCGCCTGCCCCATTACACGATGACCAGCAAAGATATTCCCGTCAGCAACGAGCGCCTGTTTGTCGGTCGCGGGTTCAGGTGGACGCAAAAACACACTCAGCGCTTGCTGGATACCTACCTCCCCAAATACGCCGGGTACGTTGAGCCCACGCGCCTTTATCAACTGGCGCGCCATATGGAACAACGCCTGGAGTTCGCCCCCTTCCCGCTCAACCTGCTGACCAAAGCCACTGCCTGGGACATCCCCCTCAACCCCGTCAGACCACTACCGCCGGTAGGTGGGCTGCCCCGGTTGCACGGCATTGAACCCCACGAAGGCGATGTGCACTTGCCCCTTGGCGAGCGTGTTGGACATACGCTGGTACTGGGCACAACCCGCGTTGGCAAGACACGCCTGGCGGAGCTGTTCATCACTCAAGACATCCGGCGTACCCGTAACAGCATACGCCGGCGAAAGCAGCAGGCACCCAACAAGCAATTGACCTCCAGCGCACACCTCGACCGTGAGGTGGTGATCGTTTTCGACCCCAAGGGCGACGCCGACCTACTCAAGCGCATGTACATCGAGTGTCAGCGCGCGGGTCGCCTGGATGAATTCTACGTCTTCCATCTGGGCTGGCCCGACTACTCGGCCCGCTACAACGCAGTCGGCCGGTTCGGGCGCATATCAGAGGTGGCGACCCGCATCGCAGGTCAGCTCTCCGGCGAAGGTAACTCGGCAGCATTCCGCGAGTTCGCATGGCGCTTCGTCAACATCATCGCCCGCGCGCTGGTTGCCCTGGGCCGCCGACCGGACTACGAGCAGATCCTCAAGCATGTAATCAACATCGACGCCCTGTTCGATGAGTATGCGCGCCAATACTTCGCTGCAAACGACCCTAAAGCCTGGCAGACCATCGTCGAGATCGAGAGCAAGATCGACCGCAAGAACCTCAGCTTCGCCATGAAAGACCGGCCATTGCGGATTGTCGCGCTGGATACATACCTCACCCAGCAGCGTATTTCAGACCCGGTAATGGACGGCCTGCGCTCCGCCGTGCGCTACGACAAAACCTACTTCGACAAAATCGTGGCCAGCCTCCTCCCCCTACTGGAGAAACTGACCACCGGACGTATTGCCGAGCTGCTATCGCCTGACTACCTGGACCTGGAAGACCCCCGTCCGATCTTCGACTGGATGCAGGTCATTCGTAAAAGAGCCGTGGTCTACATCGGCCTGGACGCCCTCTCGGACACTGAAGTCGCCGCAGCGGTAGGCAACTCGATGTTCAGCGACCTGGTTTCCGTGGCGGGTCATATCTACAAGTTCGGCATCGACGACGGCTTGCCCGGTGCAAGCGCCGGCAAGGTGGCAATCAACGTCCACGCCGATGAGTTCAATGAACTGATGGGCGAAGAGTTTATCCCCATGATCAACAAAGGCGGCGGCGCCGGTATGCAAGTCACGGCCTACACCCAAACCATGAGCGATATCGAAGCCAAAATCGGCAGCCGCGCCAAAGCGGGCCAGGTGATTGGCAACTTCAACAACCTGTTCATGCTCAGAGTTCGCGAGACCGCCACTGCCGAGCTGCTGACCAACCAACTACCCAAAGTCCAAGTCTTCACCAGCACCACCGCCAGCAGCGCCAACGACGCGATCAGTCGCAACGCCGCCTTCACCTCCAACACCCAGGACCAAATCCAAGGCGTCAGCGTGCCCATGGTCGAACCCGCGCACATTGTCGGCCTCCCCAAAGGCCAATGCTTCGCGCTGATCGAGGGCGGCAATCTGTGGAAAGTGCGAATGCCCTTGCCGGCCAGCGACCCAGACGAAGTCATGCCCAAAGACCTCCAAGCCTTGGCCAACGGAATGCGCAAAGGCCCCACCAACGCCGATTGGTGGCAAGCACCGGGTTATCACTCATTAAACGAGTCACTCCCTGATGACCTGGTGGACGACTTCCGCCACATGGCCAACAACGATCACGCCTGACGGAGATAGGCCATGGCCAACGTGGCAGAGCGAGCCGAACAGCAGCAGGAAGGCGAAAAAACATTCTTGGGCCTCCTGTTCTCAATCCCCTTCCACTTCTGCGGCGTGATGGTCGGCGCCCTGCTGGGGGCAATCATCATTGAATGGTTGTGCCTGTATTTCCTGTGGCCGGAACAAGGCTGGCGGCATGCCAGAGACATGTTCCAGTACGAACTGGGCTGGCTGTCCCAGGACTTGCTGCACAGCGTAGTGATCAAAGAACCCGGCCACACCGCCACCTGGCTGGCCCAGCTGGTTTACGACTGGCTGATGGTCAAATCTGGAATGCAGGATGGTGTCGACGCCCTGACACACTACGCCCGGTCAGCACGCCCGGAGAATATGACAGGGGTCGATTTGCGCTATCAGGTCGGCTGGATGCTGATCAAACTTCAGGACTATGGGTTGGCGGCGCTTTATACCGTTCTGACGTTTTGTGTGCGAATGGTGGTCCTGACGCTGACGGTGCCGTTGTTTCTGCTGGCTGCGTTCACAGGGCTGGTGGACGGGCTGATTCGGCGAGACCTGCGGAAGTTTGGAGCGGGGCGGGAGTCGAGCTACCTGTATCACAAGGCTCGGGGGACGATTGTACCGCTGATGGTGGTGCCTTGGACGGTTTACTTGGCTATGCCGGTGAGTGTTAGTCCGATGGTGGTGCTGATGCCTTGTGCGGTGCTGTTGGGGGGGGCGGTTTGGGTTACGGTGGGGAGTTTTAAGAAGTATCTTTAGGGAGAGATTGGGGGGCAGCCGTTGGCGACCACCGCTTTCGGCCCAGAGTGTGTAAAAACGGGCCAGTGCAATGTCGGCACGTAGCCCCGACGGTTTTTGCTATGTAGTCGCTCGGGGTAAGCCCTGCGGGTCGTCACTAGGGTCTTGGAGGCTTCGATAAAGCCCCTACGATGCCAGGTGGGCAACAAAGCCAACCATTTCAGGCTGACAACGCCTTCATTAAGCTGCTGGTGCCAAGGATTTTCATAACGCGCTTCATGTTGTAGGCGAGCACGTTCAAGCTCATTTCTGCACTGACGCCTTCCAGCCTTCGCGTCAAAAAATGCGTGGCGCCCATCCACTGTTTGAGCGTCCCGAAGGGATGCTCAACTGTGCGCTTTCGGACTCGCATCATGTCCGGCGCGTTGCTCAGCCGGACCTGCATCTCTTCCAATATCGCCTCATGCTCCCAGCGCCGAACACGGCGTTGCTTGCTCGGTGTGCACTGTGTTTTCAAGGCGCAGCCTTGACACTTTGAACTCCAATAACGATGCAGCTTCATGCCTTTCTCGACGCTGGAGAAACGCCATATCAGCGTTTCTCCAGCTGGACATACATAGTGATTTTTCGCCGCGTCATAGATAAAGGCATCGTTGTTAAAACGCCCATCAGCTTTGGCTCCAGAGGTCATTGGCTTGGGCACATACGCGGTGATATCAGCGTTGTGACAAGCCAGGATTTCCTCACCTTTGAAATAGCCTCGGTCGGCCACCACCGAAAGCGAATCTGATGCCATGGCCTCGCGCGCCTGCTTGGCCATTGAGCTGAGCTGATCACGGTCGGAACCGACATTGGTCACCTCATGAGCAACGATCAAATGGTGCTGAGCATCGACTGCTGTTTGCACGTTGTAGCCAACGATTCCTGTACCACGCGTCATCATTGAACGCGCGTCTGGATCGGTCAGTGAGACCTGTTTATCCGGTGAGTCGTTGAGCCGTATTTCAATCGCCTGAAGCTCCTTCATTTGCACTTTGAGCTTGGCGATTTTCTCTTCCAGCCGCACCGTCTTGGCTTCAGAGGATGTGGGCTCTTGCCGATCCGCAGTATCAAGTGCCGTTAAGTAACGGTTGATGCTCGATTCGATTTCTTCCATGCGCCGCTTCAGCTTGGCACTGGTGAAATTTCGGTCGCGGTTGTTGACGGCTTTAAACTTGCTGCCATCAATGGCAACCAGATTTTCACCGAATAATCCCAACTGCTGACATAGCACTACGAACTGGCGACAGACGCCTCGGATAGCCTTGCTGTTGTCTTTTCGAAAATTCGCGATGGTCTTGAAATCGGGCATCAAACGCCCTGTCAGCCACATCAACTCCACGTTGCGTTGAGCTTCTCGTTCAAGACGCCGGCTCGATTGAATGCGGTTGAGATAGCCGTAGATGTAGATTTTCAGCAAGATTGCGGGGTGGTAAGCAGGTCGGCCGGTATCGGCTGGAATGACGCCTTCAAAACTTAGATTGACTACGTCGAGTTCGTCGACGAAAACGTCGACTACTCGCACCGGATTTGTGTTGCTGACGTAGTCGTCAAGGCTTTCGGGAAGCAAAGTGCTTTGTCCGCGATGCTCACCTTGAATAAAGCGCTTCATTACCGACCCCCGAATGGATCACGCCAAAAATGATAGTAAAAGCATTCTGATTCAGCCACTGGCATGCGTTCGCTGGTTAACAGTTTTTTGAGGTAATGACGATGAGCCGATTGCACATGGTAAATATTGACCTGAGTGGGGTGTCAAGCTCTGAGGAACTCCATTGTGTCTTGAAGGATGCGCTCGGTTTTCCTGGGTGGTATGGCTGTAATTGGGATGCTTTCTGGGACGCGATAACGGGTCTAGTGGAAATGCCCGAGCACCTGAAAATTTCAGGGTGGAACATGCTATCCAAGCGCTTACCTGAGGATGCGAGGCTCATGCATGAATGCCTTACCGAAATGAAGGTTGAGTACCCAGCGCTCGCATCAGATGTAGATTTCGGCTAAACGATCCCAAGCTGACATTTCGCCAGTTCCACCTAGAAACACAAGCGTCGCGCGGAGGTACTTTCCAAATCATTCAGCGGGATGCCTGTCTCCCCTGACGCCGGCTGAACATCTGTTTTTACACACTCTGGGCCAGAAGCAGACACTGATAGATGCCTTAAAATACATTAGATACTGCAAGGGTTAACTGGTCAGAGCAAGACCTGCACATATTCAATTACCTCAAATTCAAACAGCCCAAATATTGACCCGTCTGGAAAAATACTTGCGTCTCTATAACTAAATTCGCTTAGATCATGAAAGTTGGCCAACAATGCCTGAAGTGATGCATCGCTGTATTGTATGGCAGACGAAATTGCCTCAAGCACGAAAAAGTCGAGACCTATCCCTATCCGTCGACTTACCCATGGCTCGTAATAGAAGGGCATATAAGGTTGCGAGTCATTGAGGAAGGCAAACTTACGACCGACGACTTCGACGATCAGAAAATTATATTCAACTGGGCCCCTCGCATCGGGTGACGAATTCATCAACCGCTCTGCACTGTCGGTCATTCCCATCGCACGAAGCCATGCTCCGTAGTTTTCCCTCATGACCTCCTCGACACTTAGAGGGACATCAGAAGACTCGACGGACCCTCCTTCGGGGTCAACGACAAACATCGCAGAAGGCTCAGAGCCTCCTTCGCGGACGCATGAATAAATCACAAATCCATTACTTGGCGTTGGCTGAAGGTAAAGCATCCACGGATCTACCTGGTCCTGCAGCGCTGCTTTAAGCAATGCTTTGATTGGGCTAGGATTGTTTTCCTGCAGGGAAAAGCTCCCTTTTGATTCGATGATTACAGTTTGTTGATCGTTTGCGAAAAGGAAGTCCGCCATGGCTTCGTTTTTATGAAGAAGTCCAGCGCTTCCAGCCGGTAATGACTCGACATGAGAGCGAAGGTGTGCGCAAAATGTTAAGCCCAATCTATGCCCATATAAGATGGCCAGACCTTGGCCGACCCGGCCAGCCATACTCGATAGAGAGAAATCGTTCAGCGCTTTTGATGCTCCCAACTTGAGTTCAATCGGCGACTTACCAAAGTCAATTACGCTACAAGCTTGTAGGAGAAATCCTAAGCCAGGCATCGTTAAATTTCTTCGATCCATGTAGTCAACCTTTACCACAGCGTGGGCTAAGCTACATCCGCTGAATGATAAGCCCCTGTGTTTGGTAGAAAGTCCGACTAGTGTTGAGCCGTTTGGCAGACGCTTTTTCCGCACGTCGACTTGATTCCACTCATAGACCTCAATAGAAGTCCTGCCCAGCGATTGGACGAGCTCTAACAATCCTTTAAACAATTTATGCATCCCTTGAGTTCGAGTTTGGTGCATCTTACCTCGATTGCCCTAATTTAGAAGGTCGGCGCTCCACCAATGCAGCACTCTCACTTTCCCTTTGGGCCAGTCGCTCACGAATGGTAGAATATTCCCTGCTTTTGCAACTCGCACCAGGCCAAGCAGCCCACGCAGCTTGCATTACGCTCTAACCGACATGACATCAAAAAAATGTTGCGTGCTGCATGGCACAGTGGCATCATCGTTTTGGGCATGTGGTGTAATGGTTCGCACGTTCCGGTTAATTCTGGAAAGGTCTTGGTTCGAATCCGGCATGCCAAAATAATTTCATTGAGATTATTTTGGCATCTGGATTCAATTTCCATATTCAATTTTCAATTGAATTAAAGTATCAGCTGTGCGTGAGGTTGGGTTTGAATTCAGGCATTCCTGCTTCCGTTGCAAATCTTCTTGCAACCCCAGAGTATGTTGAGAAGGTGAAGTGTTATCATGATGATAACTTCGCCGCGGTAAACTCTGCGTTAGGGAATATCGAAAAGCAACTGAGAAAGTCTCTTTCTAAAAGCGACGAGTCCGGCGAAATTACTTTCACTCGACTTTACACTATGATGCTTGGAGTCTGGTGTGAAGCAAGACTTCATAAGCTTTTGTACGAGAAGGGTGTTTTTACGGAAGACGAAAGGCATTTTGTATATAGCGTTGGTTCACTTGATGAGCGCTGGCAACGTGCTCTTGAGCTTGGCTTGAAAAAACATCTTGGATTAAATATTGGAGATGAGATTTCTAAGAAGAAGGTGAGCTTTTCTGTATTCAATTTCTATGGAGAAATCCAAGGTTGGATCGCTGAGCATTTTTCACCAGCAATCACTTTGCGTAACAAAATCGCTCACGGCCAATGGATTAAACCATTCACTAATACTCAAGGTGAGTGGTTTAACACCAATAATTTTCGTATCTGTGGGAGCTCAATAGCATCGTTGAAAGATGAGAATGTGCTAACAACGACCATCAAGGTGCAGCTCATCAAAGAAATTTCGGTGACTATCAATAACTTAGCCGTCGATAGCCATGTTTATAAAGCGGAAAATTTTGATGAGCGATATGGCGTGGTTTCGTCAATAATTGAAAAATTGGCGTCGGCAGATTATCCAGCATTTAAGCAAGCCATTAGTGGCACATTCAAACCTCCAGGCTGAGTTATTCAACGCTCACAATTCTTGCTACGCAGTGCTCGCGGTATTGCGAGCCTTACTAAACTCAAATGTCTTCCTCATCTTGCTGATTTCAACTACCTCCCACCCTCTCTATCACCTCGTGACAACGGCGCTTCCGGCCCCTAAAGCTTTTGCAAGGTTGTCCCGCATCAAGTCCGAGGCAAAGTCCATCATAGTTGGCCGCTCGCTGCCGCCCTATCATCTGACCCCACCCGTTCGAGTGAGCTAAGACGGTGGTACAGCCCATAACGATCTGTCGTGCGTCTCGATCTGCAAGTAGTGAAGCGCTAAGCTCGAAGACACATCCCACTGACCGCTATGGCCGATTCTGTTGAAAAAGTCGGTTTACCCAAAACGCCCGAATATTGATGGGTGAAAGCATCTCTTTTGCACTCTGCTACGTGAAATCCGAGTCCGGGAAGCCTATGCCCAAAGTAAGACTTCAATCTCGGACACGTACTTTTTTGATGCGCAAACCATGGCCGACTTTTTCAACAGAATCGGCCGATTGCGGCCGTTCAGCAGCGGCCATGACTTGACGTTCGCGGTGAGTAAAAGCGGGCATTCAATGCTTAGACTCACTTGCGCTTGAACGAAAGCGTGGATGGCACTATCAATGTCCATGGAAATGGCGGAACCATAGCTAATGCGGGCATCGTCGTATAACTGTCAGCTAGATTACTGGCGCACGATTGGCCATCCCTGCCACAATTTGTTCTTTGAATGGCTGCATGCGCAAGTAAGCTCGTTTGGACAGATCCAGCTGGTAGTTGAGGGACTTACGGATTTCGGCATGAATGTGAATTGCGTTGCGTGCCTCATAAAACTCAATCAGCTCATCCTTTAGCCATGGTTCTATTAGCCCTAGGGCTTCAGCACAATCTGCCTTTTTATCAAAGCGCACTTTCGTCTCATCTGTTCGACCGATAGCCTCGTAAGTTGGAATGATTTTCTTCCCCTCATGCTTGAGATGCTGTTCAAGAAGAGCTGCGCTCGCTAAGGGTATTGATATTTTCTTCTTTGTCGAAAATTCAGTTAGGCCAATCACTGGCGGCTCGGCTGAAAAAACATCGAATAGGAAATGATGGATTACTGCTTCATAGATTGAAGCGTATGATAAAACTTGATTTCTGATTTGCGCACGCAATAACCAATCATCAGCTCCTAGACCTTCTAATAGCTTGTAAATATATCTTGTTGAGATAAATTCTTCCCCAAGGCGCTTGGCTAGGTTGGCGTCACTAATAAAGTCGAAATAGGAAATATGCCAAGCTTCATCGGCGACGTGTGCCCCCATGTATTGTGTAATTTTGTCCTTTACTAATTGTTCAAATGCCATAATATTTCCGATTGCGGGTATGATTAAATATAAAAATCATAATATCTGAGGCAATAGATGCCCTCACTTCACTTGTAGGCATGGTTCGGTACGAACCCATAATGTTTTGCAATGCAGTTGTATGCACGATTTGCCGCTTCCGTAAGGTCATTCATCGCAGTATTCAACTTTTTGTCGAAAAGCCTGAGGTCAAGCTCGCCTGTATGAACCAAGTTATTCCGCCCCTCAACTAGCTCCTCGATTGACTCATAGAGATTTACTTTGCGGCCTCGATAGGGCTTTCGCAGGGCGCCTGCGATATCAAGCTTAGGATCAACTAATTTAAATGCCTCAGTGATAGCGCTCGGTCTTTGAAACGAGAAAGCCTCAGCGACTGAGCGTTCTACTTGAACTGAGCCGATGACAAGCTTCTCCAAATCAGAGTGACTCAGCTTTGCCCGCTTAAGAGCTGCTTCGCGCTGCTTGGAGTAGCGAAGGCACGCAGTGAAGGTTGCGCGAAAAAATTCCTCCCATATCGCAATCATGTAGGGAATCAGTATATTGTTCGATAACAGGCGTGGATTGAGCTGATCAATGAATGCGAAGCCCGATGGTGTGTCTCGGGCGATTTGTCCTTCAAATTTGCGGTTCATCAGATAGATACGCGCGGTCCCAAGGCTGTTGTGAAGCCGCCAGCGTGCAAGATAGCAGCCGGAGGAGATAGGAGGGGGGGAAGGTTCATCTGGTCGCCAGTAGCGATTTCGACCCGCGTCGGTATCAAAAAAGCCACCAAATAGATCTCGAAGCAGTTTGAGTGTTCGATTTTGATGCAGTAAGTCCCAGTAGCTACGGGAGACCGTGGATCGAGTATCTACCTTTACCTGGCCAGACGAATGCTTATAGATCTCAAGACTGACTCCCGACCAAGAGCGGTAGTCCGTTTCCTCGTACCAAAAGTACGCTCCAAGCATGTTCGGTACTTTGAGGTTATCACCGCATCGCTTGAAGCCAAGCAATTCGACTATCTCGCGGACTTGTGCTGCGGTAGTCGACGAATCAAAAATGCTTGTCGATGTATAGCTCATTCGGAAAAAAATTCCTTGGGAGTCCTGACGTTTGGTCAAGAAATGGGAGAAAGTATATCCTGTGGATTAACCAGCGGGCGATTGGAGCCGCTTTTTATCCGGAGAATTTCCTTAATTCACAAGCTTATTTCAGCGTCCGCTTTTGGCCGACTCCTGCCGTTTTTTGACAGGCAGAAACCGGCCACAAGCTGCCCGTCAAGAAAACATAAAAATACTACCTAAAATTCAAGTGCGCACCATTTCGGCCTAGCTGGGTCGATAAGAAATTAGCTTTACGGGACAATTAGCGCGGCCGCTATCGATTCTTTGAGGATGGGGGCAACCCATAGGTCATTTTTTACTTGTGCTATAGATGCATCCAACGGTTCGCCCAGAGCAAGTCGCGCCTTCGCAAGCTGTTGCGACACAGAGGTTAGATCCTCTAACCAATCGGGAAATACATTCCCGTGGATTGGAAACATACTGGCGGCAGTATCTGATCGCATTATTCGTCCAAGCCAGTGAATGTAGTCAATGGCAATGCCATTACGAAACCGCAGATCCATACCTTCTGCTTCGGTTACAACCTGTAGAGCGATAGTTGACAGGGATAGGGCAACTTGGACCGTTTCTGCGGAGCGGTCGTTGCGTTGAGTCTCAATCATCGTAATTAGTTCGTTGATTTTTGAATTAAGTTTGGAGCGTATGAAATTACTTGCGTTCTGTTTGCGAGCAACGGTTCTCCCGAGGCTAACTAAAACTGATTGTCGCGCGTCAGATGGAACGAACCATCTGCATTGTTGATAAGGACCGGGAAGCTGATCAATAAAACGATCAAGTAGTTCGTTATCCAAGTGATCCGCAATCTTGTTTCGGCCATTAGTTCTGAGTCGCTCGGAGACGAATGCCACGATAGCGTCTCGATGACTGACAACTTTGAAAAGTTCCTTCGCTAAAAGTTCCTCATTCTTGCCCTTAGGCCAAATACTCAAGAACTCATTAAGACGTGCATCAACTTGAGGTTTATACGTTGAATTGCGAACAATAATGTTAAAAACATCAGATAAAAAATCCTTGATCGGCTGCCAATCTGGATCAGACTCCAAATGATAAAATCGAGAGCGCCGGCCGGGGTGACCATCTTGAACTTTCTCTTTTTTCCAAATCAACTCCGCCTGAAGATTTTTATTGCTTAAGTTGCCATCGATTAGATTTAGAATGTACGCATGAACTTGGCGCGACATAGTCTTATTGAGCTCGCATATCGCGAACGGCCAATACCCGGCTGCTTTGCTCAGACTATTTGATAGCATATAGGTTGTTGGAGTGCCTTCTTGATCGATAGTGCATAGATATCGGTCATGAAATGCTTGTTCCGAACCGTTCCCTCGCTTGATATGCACGACAGAAATGCGTCCAGCCAACTGATGGGCCCACTCATTCATTGTGGATTTCAAGTTCTCTAGATAGTTACTCTTGTTGGATGTGTTTGCTTTTTCTGCATCGGGATCTATATTACCCGGCGAGACCAAAATTATCACTTCGGCGGTCTCGTTTCCTTGGCGAGCTACGACTCGTTTGACTGCTTCGCTTCCTAAATAGGGATCGACAAGGTACGCAGTGGTTACTCTAGGGTGCTCGATTTTTTTCTTAATCCAGCGAATTACTTCTATCTGGCTTTCGACGCCTTGTTCAAACCAAATGTTTTCCGCTCCGGTCAAATGTGGTCCTATTAATGCAGAAACACTAATTGCCTGTTTTCGAAGCAAGTCTAGACCGCCAGAACGGTCGCCGATAGACGGCCCTTCGAACGCCATCGTATGAATTCGAGCCCGGCTTTCAAGATCCTGGCTCTTGGGATTTCCTGGAAATAGCGGAGGCAGCTTATCAATCGCGCCTAACATCGACAGACCGAATACAGTACCTTGAAGAAACTGGACGCCTAACTGGTCTGCAAGTTCACCAGCATTATCGAATACTGAGACCGAGACGTCAGTTATATGGAGAGGAGCTGATAACGTTACCTCCGATATCCCAGCTTCGATCTTGATGAGTTTCGAGCGAATCACTTCATCATAATTCCTCAGGGTAACCTGCAATTTAAATGAGAGATCGAGCAGTGCTGCGAACCGACGCACGCTTACTTGAAGCATCGGTTCTTTGGTTCGAAAATCTGGTTTTTTCGGAACAATTTCGAATAGTGGACCGTCGATACCGCCTACCCCGACTGCACGAAAGAAATACTCGACCCCCCCAATTGGGGGGCGCGTTTTCAGAACCTCTCCCATGCCCGATAACTCGCAAAGTTTTAGGCTGATTGATAACAACGCCTTAGGCGCGGCTCCCGGCTTAAGACTCTTATTAAGTGCTTGATTCAAGTCGATCAAAAGTAATTCTGATACGATACCTTTTCGTAATAGAAGACCAGTTCCGGTGACCCTCGCTCTTTGAGACTTTTCTTTTACCATTATTGGCCCAAATGGATGGCCTACTATCATTTGGCCGCCCGCAATTGGGCATTCTACCGGAATAAAGAATCTTCCTTGAATGAACTCATTTCCAACGAAGTGCTCTTCGGCTTCAGATAAAATCTTATCCCAAGTGACAAGCGTAACCTCGCTATCTGAGATTTTCGTACGATAAGCTCCATCGGTCATCATACCCTGCGGCAAATTAGGTTCAGGGTAGGTCCCTGGCCCGCGAACGGTTCTCAGTATTACGTGCGCAAGCGTTAGGTCAAGCCCCTCGGCTTCAACGCCGAAGACAGTTAGCGCAATTGGCATAATGATAAATTCCATTTGAGATAGGTTAATTTAGCTTCATAGCTACGTTTTACGCCACCAAAAAATGATTTATTCACATATTTTTGAGTGTACTAACTACTACCATATTTAAAGGCGTTGAATGCGTCACTAAAGCCAATGTCCAGCATTCCGGTGATATGACTATGGATCTCCGCACCCGCAGTAGGGAGTTGCAGGTGCTCGATGATCTACAAGAAGTTTCCGATAAATTAGCTCTATCGCGTAAGAGTGTACGATTCAAACACAGTAAATGTGGTTCCGTCAGTTAAGTTCCGCTTTTGGCGGGCTGGCCCGATTACAGCCCGTCGCGAAGGACTGCGCTCGGTATCTACCCTCCCATAAATAAAAACAAACATCTCACACGTTCATTCACCCCCTCCCCTCTGCCATACCCCCATTCCCAGCCCCCCCCACTCAACAAAAAAATACTCCCGCCCCTAAATATTCTTTTCTTGCAGCCCCCTCCCTCAAACCCCAGCAAGCTCTCAGCACCAGGAACTACCAGAGCTTCCCCCCGTGATCCAGCACCAGCACCTCACCCAGCGCCTCATTCAAACCAGTGCATTCACCCTCCTAGCCGTCTGCGCATCTATCCCACACGCATTCGCTACGAGCGCCGTCGAACATTCCAACCTAGCCGTAATGATCCGCCAGCTAAACGCACTGGAAGCCACCGCCCAGCAAAGCGCTCAACTTGCTGTCGAACCGTCCAACAATCGCTTCTTCCTCGACTACCAGCGCCTAGCCTCAGACATCGAGCGCATCCGCCTGGGCCTCGAAAACTACCTAACTCCCAACCGCGCCCAGCCTCGCGATACGGTCGAAATCTCCGGCGGGTACACGCTGGAACGTGAGCCGACCCCATGAGCATGAGCCCCACACAATCCGCCGCCTTCCTGGCCGCTGGAGGCTTCCCTGCATCTGAAGGTTACCGACTGTTCGCCGGCATCGCGGTGACGGTGGCTTTTCTATGGGCGGCTTGGGCGATCTATAGCTGCTACCGGGGCTGGGCCACCGGCAATTTGGATCGTTCGATTGCGGCGACGTCGGTGATCCGCACCCTTTTGCTCTGCCTAATTCTGACTGCCTTTGTACTCAGTTGACCCTCTATGGAGACTCACTATGCATCAACACGCACGTATCTTTTTAGCCTTTGGAATGGGGGGCCTGATGTTCCCTCAGCTGTCTTTCGCCGCCCTCCCCCAACCCCAGGCCCCCAGTCGTGGCGAGGGCTCGAACATTCTTCAAACCATCCAGAACTGGGGGTTTGACGGGTTTATGTTGATCGGTCTGATTGTGCTGGGGGTGATGTTTCTTGGCGTGGCCTGGCATGCCTTCGGCGTGTACCACGAGATCCACGACGGTAAGAAGAAGTGGCGTGACCTGGGGGCAACCGCCACGGTGGGTGTGGGCATTTTGGGGGTTGGTATTTACCTCGTCACCAAAGCCACCGGCATTCTTTGAAGAGGGGCTGCCATGGCTGATGTTCTTGATGACGGCACCTTGGGTTTTCTTCCCGTCCGCCTGAATTGCCAACCCGTGGTGATGGGGGGCCTGACCGCTGACGAAATGTGGAGTGCGGTTCTGCTCAGTGCCCTGTTCGGGTTTGTAGTGGGGATCCCCTTAGCCGTCCTGACTCAGGTTTGGGCGTTGATTCTGGGCGGGGCGCTGCTTGGTGCCGTACTCGGTCTAACGGTTGCCAGTCGCGTGCTACGGCGTATGAAACGTGGGCGTCCCGATACCTGGCTCTACCGGCACCTGCAACTGACCGTCGTTCGCCGCTTCCCGACCTGGAACCCCGCAAAACTTATTACACGCACGGGTGCGTGGACCTGTCAGCGCACGGAGGGTGCATGAGTTATCGCAAAAAAGTGGATGCACAGCATGCTCATATCAGCAGCTTGCGTCTGGTCATTGGGTTACTGCTTTTCCTGTGCCTGTACATGGCCTACGGATGGCAGAGTGCGCCGTCTGAGCTGACGGTGCATGTGCCGCCGGATCTGCGTTCTGGCAGTACGCGCCACTGGTGGGATGTTCCACCAGAGTCGGTGTATGCCTTTGGCTTGTACATCTTTCAACAGATGAATCGCTGGCCAAGCAACGGCGAGGTCGACTACGAAGACAACATTGCACGCCTGGCGACCTATCTGACGCCGAGTTGTAAAACCTATCTGCAGAATGACTTTGAGCTTCGCCGTAATACCGGGGAGCTGCGGCGCCGTGAGCGTGGGGTTTTCGAGATTCCAGGGCGAGGGATCAACGATCCCTCAACCGTGAACGTTGAGCAACGCAGCATCAATGACTGGACGGTGAACCTGGATATCACGGCTGACGAGCACTTGGGCGGTGAGCGGGTTAAGCGGGCGTTTGCGCGCTACCCCCTGCATATCGTCCGCTCCGACGTTGACCCGGAAACGAATCCGTTCGGTCTTGCCTGGAACTGTTACGCCGGCAACCCGCAACGTATCGAAACCTCCGACACGCCAACACCCGAGGGTGGTATTTGATGATGAGAGCCTTTGTGGCGGCAGTGCTGTCACTGACCTTGGTCGGGGTCGTGCAAGCCGTCGAAATTCAGCGATGGGAACGAATTCCATTGGCCTTGCCGCTGGTGGTGGGCCAGGAACGCATTGTGTTTGTCGATCAGAACGTGCGAGTGGGGCTGCCCAAACACCTGGTGGAGAAACTTCGCGTACAGAGCACGGGCGGAGCGCTCTATCTTCTGGCGAAAGAGCCCATTGAGCCTACCCGCCTGCAGCTGCAAAACGTGGCGACCGGCGAAATCATGCTGGTCGATATCGCCGCCAGCGAGGGTCAGCCAAACCAACCAGCCCTGGAGCCGATCAAGATTGTGGCGGGTGAACATATGGCCGCTCGTTATGGCCAGAGCAAAACGCCACAGCCAACCCCGGCTACGACTGACCACCCCAGCGCCCCCGAACAACTGCCCGCCCGCCGGGAAACCCCAATCCCCGTGGTGATGACCCGCTATGCCGCGCAAATGCTCTACGCCCCGCTGCGAACGGTTGAGCCGATAGAGGGTATTACCCAACAGCAAGTGAATCGCCGCCTGGACCTTACGACGCTGCTGCCCACGCAGCCCGTGGCAGCCTCTGTACTCGGTGCCTGGCGCTTGGATGATTTTTGGGTCACGGCGGTAAAGCTGGAAAATACCAGCACTCAACACTTGATCCTGGACCCGAGGGAGCTCATGGGGGACTTCGTCAGCGTCACATTCCAGCATGGCTTTTTAGGTGCGAAAGGTGACGCATCCGATACCACTACGGCCTATCTGGTGACCCAAAAACGGGGGCTTGCGCAGTCGTTAGTCCCCGGAGCCATGGCGCAGATCGACCCCAAAGGTGGCCGCCGTGAACAGTAACCCTCTGCTCAAATACCTGGTTATCCCGTTCGCTATTGTGGCAATCATCGTCATGCTCAGGTTGTTCGGTTCGAGCGCACCTACGCCACAAGACCAACCGTCAGAAAGCCTGACGCTCACCGCAGACCAGGCAAAAGCCCTGGGCGTGGACGGTGATACGCCCAGCGACACACTACGCACTATCGTTGCCGAAAGCCGACAGTTGAAGGAGCAAGTCAGCAACGCCCTGAAGAACAACGATGAGTTGAAGCAGCAAAATGAAAAGCTGCAAAACCGGCTGCAGAACATCGACCAGAGTGTGACCACCAAGCTGGACAACGCCCAGGAAAGCCTGAGGCAACAAGCCCAGCAGCAGAACCAGAGCATGCTGGACTCTCTGCAAAAACAGTTCGACGCTTTGAGCAACAAAGAACTGGGCACCGCCAATGGCGCAGACCTGCCTATTGGGTTTGGACTGCAACCCGGTGACGGCCAGGACTTTCAGAAGACGCCTGAAACCGTCTGGATTGACCCGCAAGACGCCAGACCCGTAGATATCAACGGCAATCCGATCCCTGCCGGATCCAACCAAACAGCCACCCGGTTTAACTTTCCTAGCGCGTTTGGCGAAGCAGTGGAGCGCGGTCAGAACACGCTCAATACTGAGACTCAGAACACAGCCGCACAAATTTCTGCCCAGGAAGCCCGCAAACAGGTGCGCAAGGTCTACACCCTGCCCCAGAACTCTACGTTGATGGGCTCGGTGGCCATGTCCGCGCTGATTGGTCGGGTGCCGGTAGACGGCACGGTCAACGACCCCTACCCGTTCAAAGTGCTGATTGGCCCTGACAACCTGACCGCCAATGGCATTGATCTGCCCGACGTGGTGGGTGCCGTGGCCAGTGGCAGCGCCTCGGGCGACTGGACGCTGTCTTGCGTACGCGGCCAGATTCGCAGCCTGACCTTCGTATTCAACGACGGAACGGTGCGCACGCTGCCGGCGCCCGCAGAGGAAGTGACGGCCACCAATCAAGGCAGCAACTCTGGCAACCCACAAAGCATCCAGGGTGGCTTGGGCTGGATCAGCGATGCCTATGGCATTCCGTGCATCAGTGGAGAGCGCAAAAGCAATGCCACGCAGTACATCGGCTCCCAATCGTTGATCACGGCCGCAGGTGCTGCTGCCGCCTCGCTGATCAAAACCGAAAACAATAACAACACCTTCGTCGCCACACCGAGCGGCACCATCGGCAGCGTGGGCATCTCTGGAAGCGAGGCCATGGGCAAGGTCATTGGCCAGGGCGTCAGCGACATCTCCAGTTGGGTGAACAAGCTCTATGGCCAAGCTTTTGCCGCCATCTACGTGCAGCCCGGGGCCAAGGTGGCGATCCATCTCGACCAGCAATTAACCATCGACTACGAACTCAAAGGCCGCAAGGTCGATTATCGCTCTGGAGCCAGCCATGTCTCTACGCACCTTGATTAACCGCTACCTCAAGCTCTTCCTGGGGCTGTCGGTCACCCTTCTCGTCTCTGGCTGTTCTACCAGTAAAGAGGCCCTGCTGCCCCACGGCGACCACACCATGCTGGATGTGTGGGAGCAAGGCACCACAGGCGCGACGGCAAGCTCCAGCAATCGTCTGCTGCTCGATGCCCGTCAGGCATTGCGCAGGCCGTTCGATTCAGGCCGCTCGGCGCATGACAATCGCGCCTACACGCGCACTGCACAGAACGAGATCTACAGCCAGTTCAAGCGCCTGCCAAACCCTGACCTGGTGATGTACGTCTTTCCTCACCTGGCGGGGTCCGACCCGGCGCCCATCCCCGGCTACAGCACGGTGTTCCCGTTTTACCAACGGGTTCAATACGCCATGCCGGGTGAACGCACGGAGGACTACTGATGGGCTTTTTTGAGCGTTACACATCACGAAACGATGCCCCGCCACAGGATGAACCGCCGCAACAGGCTGACGCCTCAGCGCGCTACGTCGAGCGCCTCGCAGCTCAAGGCATCCCGGCACCGGATGATTGGCGCAACCCCAAGCGTAAACCCGCCACCCACGCCGATGTCGACCGGCTGTACAGCATGAATCCCTCGTTCGTTGACCTGCTGCCCTGGGTCGACTATTTGCCCGATGAGCAGGTCATGCTGCTGGAGGACGGCGTTTCCCGCGCAGCATTTTTTGAACTGGTCCCGATTGGCACCGAAGGCCGTGACCCTGGGTGGCTGCGCAAGGCACGGGATGCCCTGGAAAATGCCCTGCAAGACTCCTTTGACGAGCTGGAAAGCTCGCCATGGGTCGTGCAACTGTATGCCCAGGATGAAACCAGTTGGGACGGCTATCTGCAGCAACTCCACGACTACATCCAGCCCCGGGCGAAGGGCACGGCATTTACCGAGCTGTATTTGAAGCTGTTCAAGCAGCACCTGGAAGCCATTGCTAAGCCCGGTGGGTTGTTCGATGACACCAAAGTCAGTCAGTTGCCCTGGAGAGGCCAACAACGACGCGTACGGCTAGTGGTTTACCGGCGCATCAAAGGGCGTGACGCGGACGTACGTGGCCAGGGACCGGGGCCGTATCTCAAAGTGATTTGTGATCGACTGCTCGGCGGCCTCGCCAACGCCGGGATCAAAGCGCTGCGAATGGACGGGCATGCCATCCGCCATTGGTTGGTTCATTGGTTCAACCCGCAGCCTGATCATCTGGGGCCGACAGATGCGGATATCCGGCGCTTCTACGAACAGGTTTGCGCCCACACTGCCGCCGGCGAAGACGATGAGCTGCCGCTGGCCAGCGGCACCGACTTCGCGCAAAACCTCTGCTACCGCGAGCCCCTTTCCAATGCCGAGAAGGGGTTGTGGTATCTCGACGGCCTGCCCCACCGGGTGGTTATGCTTGATCGTCTGCGGGAGCCCCCCAAGACCGGGCATATCACCGGCGAAACCCGTAAAGGTGGGGACGCGCTTAACGCGCTGTTCGACAAAATGCCGGAAGACACCATCCTTTGCATCACCCTGGTGATCATTCCCCAGGACAAGCTGGAGGGGCACCTGGAGCAGTTGTCGCGCAAAGCCGTCGGCGACACTCAAGCCTCAATCCTCACCCGGGAAGACGTCCACACCGCTCGCAAGATCCTCGGCCGCAAGCACAAGCTCTATCGAGGCAGTGTGGCGTTTTATCTACGGGGCAAAGACCACGAGCAACTGCACGAACGGAGCCTGCAGCTCAGTAATGCGTTGCTTGGCGCGGGTATGGAGCCCGTGGAGCCGCGCGACGAGGTCGCACCGCTGAACACCTATCTGCGCTGGCTTCCAGGCAACTTCGATCCGAACCAACGGCGCGCTTTGGATTGGTACGTGCATCTGATGTTTGCCCAGCACATTGCCAATCTGGCGCCCGTATGGGGGCGGTCAACCGGGACCGGGCATCCTGGGCTCACCCTGTTCAATCGCGGTGGTGCACCTTTAACCGTGGATCCACTGAACAAGCTGGATAGGCAGATGAATGCACATCTGTTCGTATTCGGCCCGACCGGTGCGGGCAAGTCCGCGACACTCAACAATCTAGTCAATCAGTTGATCGCTGTTTACCGACCGCGGCTGTTCATCGTCGAGGCCGGCAATAGCTTCGGATTAACCGGCGATTTTGCCCAGCGGCTGGGCTTGAGCGTTAACCGGGTCAAGCTCTCCCCAGGCTCTGGCGTGAGTCTGGCGCCATTTGCTGATGCGGCACGCTTGGTGGAAACACCCGAGCAGGTAAAAATCCTCGATGCTGAAGACCTGGAGTCCTCCGATGCCCACCTCAACAGCCAGGAAGACGACCAACGCGACATTCTTGGCGAACTGGAGATCGTCGCCCGCCTGATGATCACCGGCGGCGAGGAGAAAGAAGATGCCCGCCTCACCCGCGCCGACCGCAGTGCTATTCGCCATTGCATCCTGGAGGCCGCAAAGGTCTGTGTTGCAGAGCATCGAACCGTACTGACCGAAGACATCCGCAATGCCCTGCACACTGCCGGCATGCGCGATGGAATGCCCGAGCCACGGCGCAACCGAATGTTGGAAATGGCCGAGGCCATGGATATGTTTTGCATGGGTGCCGACGGCGAGATGTTCAACCGTGAAGGCACCCCATGGCCTGAAGCCGACCTGACCATCGTCGACCTGGCCACCTATGCCCGAGAGGGCTACAACGCGCAGTTATCGATCGCTTACATCTCCCTGCTCAACACCGTGAACAACATCGCCGAACGGGATCAGTTCAAGGGGCGCCCCATCGTCAAACTGACGGACGAAGGGCACATCATCACCAGAAACCCGCTGCTTTCCCCCTACGCCGTGAAGATCACCAAAATGTGGCGAAAACTGGGCGCCTGGTTCTGGCTGGCCACGCAAAACGTAGACGACCTGCCCCCGGCAGCGGCGCCCATGTTGAACATGATTGAGTGGTGGATCTGCTTGAACATGCCACCGGACGAGGTGGAAAAAATCGCAAAATTCCGAGAACTGACGCCCTCACAGAAAGCCCTGATGCTGTCTGCCCGCAAGGAAAGCGGCAAATACACCGAAGGCGTGATCCTGTCGAAAAGCATGGAAATGTTGTTTCGCGCAGTCCCACCCAGCCTGTATTTGGCGTTGGCCATGACCGAACCTGAAGAGAAAAAACAGCGCTACGACGTGATGCAGGCCAACGGCGGCAGCGAGCTGGATGCTGCGATTCAAATTGCTGCGGACCTTGATCGGTTGCGGGGGATTGAGCCCCACGTCATCACCTTTCCCGAGCCCCCCATGATTATCGAGACCTCTGTATGAGAACACTGAGCACCCTGACCCAGAACCTGATTGAAAACCTGATTCAGTTGCTTGAGCAGCCTGGGGAGGAAGCGTTGCAGACGCTGGTGGTTTGTGCGCCGATGTTGGTGGAGCAACTGCAGCAAATCTTGGAGCGGGCGGTTGATCGCCGGGATGTCCAGCATCAGCTTAGGGTAGTGCTTGATGATTGGTTTCAAACCCATCCTCAGACTGAAAGCGCGGAGAACGCCATTTTTGAGGCCCTCCGCAGGAAGTCTCTTCTTGCGACGATGTGATAGACGTCGAAATTACGTCGACGGCTTCGGGTTCAGCCTCAATGCCGAATGAGGTCTGTGTAATCGTCTAAGGTGCTGCATCAACTCAACATGGGGTATGTTTGGGAGAGATCCTCCGACCAATTTATAACCCTTGGTCATAGAGATTGGTCACTGCATACCCCTCGGCTGGCTTTAGGGTCAGCTTGATCGTATCTCCGTTCTTCCAGAAACGTTTTTTCTTGACCTGCGGGATGACTCCTTCGACAAATACAACCCTCTTGGGCAACCTGATCACCTGGCCGAAAACTGCAATAGCGCTCGGCTCACTTTCAACAAAGCGAACGGTTCCTGGAGTTTCCCCCTTCAAAATTTCAAACTGATCGATGCTATCGTCATAGATCACCTCAATGACCATCGGCTTCGTTAAATTCTTCTTTGGAATTTGGCCTTGCCCCTCAAGAATTAGACGAATCTCTTCTAGATTATCCAGTTCCTGACCGTCAAACGTAATACTTTTGGTAAAAGTAATATTTTTTTGAAGCAGCATCGCAATACTGCGAGCTTTCATTGTATAAATCATCAAGGCGTTGAAAATCTGAATATTATCTATACACGCTTTAAAATCACCTGCACCACGAAAAACAACATCACCCTTATGCTCCATGATCAGCGAAAACTCCCAACCGCTTGCCAGACGCTGGTAAAGTTTTGCTACCTTCGATAAATACGGTAGTGAGTTTAAAGGCAACCTCTCCCATTGATCGAGATCGATATGTATGGTGATTGTTTGAGGTAAGCCACCCTCAACAAGCTCTTTTTGAAATCCTATAGTGAATAGGCCCTCGAATGCTTTGCCCTCAAACTGCATCGACTTTTTTCCGGCAGTGACTTCGCCCACCACCTCAGTCAAATGGTCAACCATATTGGTCTTAGGGTTAATGAGCTCGATTCGAGCAGACACCGTATAAGTCGATGGACTAAACACTAATTTTCCGTTTTCGTTAGCGCTTTCAGCCAGTATATGAGTGAGAAGATCAGAACCATGGACGGAGGCGTCCTGCAGATTTATCTCAAGCTTCTTGCCATGATCGAACAAGTTCTTAAATCCCTCTGTATACCCATCATCTGGCCTCCTACTTACTTTAAATTTTACGCTTACGTCCTCCCTTGCCTTGATGTTAATAAACGGCTTGCCATCTATAAGCTGGGATGAGACCGCAAAACGATTGTCTAGCCCCTCAAGAAACTCTTCCTGTTCACGGTGGGCCCTAGTAATTGATTGTGCCAGGCTGAGCTTGGGCGGCCTTTTATCCAGAGTTTCAATCAATTTTCTCATTGCTTCTTCAGCGCTATGAGGCCTTTTACCAAGTGCTTTAGTCGCCCTGATCTCAGCGGCAGCCTTCCAATCAAACAGGCGCTCTGCAGGGTATATCTCCACATCCCGATCGATAATTATCGAACAGCTCGCGCACAACCATAGACCGTTATCGATGTGCCTCCGCTGTTCTTCTGTCATGCCCGCTACGTAGCGCTTTCCACCAGGTGCTGCCGCATGAATATGAGCTGCCACCCCAATGCTCGTAACCTTATCGCTACCACATGGCGCAGCAGTAGGAACTAAACAATCAGGGTTTGAGCAAACCTCGCCCGCTCGCTGACGCATGACCGTAATCGTAGATTGGAGAAAATCGTCCCGGTTTTTCTTGGCCAATGCTGCTGTCCATTTGTGTACGCAATGAGAAAGATTATACGGATTAAAACTGGATCTAGCCCGCCGAAAAATTGGAATGCCGCTTGCTGCCCCTACTAGGTATTGGCCCTTAAAAGTGACAAAAAAATACCCTCCCAACCTAAATCTCATTTTCCGATGCCACATTCCTTTCTAGCTGATTTGCTACGCCTGAACTCACATCAGGCTTGTAGCAATGACCGATCTCTCCCCTCCTAGCTGCAAATGGACGCGCTTATTTTGGGTGCCCTTACTGCTGGCAACCACTACTGCCAACGCCGAAACATGGGTGTTCACCAACCAGGCCCACCCGGTGAGCGCCCCTGCAGATGCCCGTGTAGTTTTCATTGACGAGCAACACGACCTTGAAGAGCAGCTTTCTCAGCAGCTACCCGCAGACCCAAACCAGGCCACTGAGTACTTTCAGCACTATCTGATCAGCCCCGAAGGAAAACGCCTCCAAAACGACCTAGCAAAAGCTCAGCAAGGTCTTACCGACGCTTGGAGCCTGGGAATCGAGAAAATCCCAGCGGTGGTGGTAGACCGCCGTTACGTCGTGTACGGCGAACCAGATGTGGCCGTCGCCATTCAGCTCATCAACAACGCCCGGAGCGCTCAGCAATGAAACTGAGCCCTCAACTGCTCCGATCTTTTTCCCTGGCTGCTATTTTCAGCCTGTCCTTTTCCGCCTCCGCCGCTATCAACTCGGCCGCAATCATCGCCTCGTCCCTCTCCCCGCAATGCCTGGAGTACATGGTCGTGGGTGTCTGCTACTGGCTGCGCTGCACGCCCTTCGGCTGCAAGGTCAAAACCTCAACCAAGATCCGCCATTTCGTCCCGGATGCTGTGGTGTCGGCCTACTCCGACACTGGGATGAACCCCTGGATCGAGATGTCGCCTCTCGGCTCGCCCAACCCCATGGCGCAGGCCGGAAACGACGGGACCACCAATCACATTGGCGAAAACAATATTGCGAAGTTCAAGGAGGCCGACGTTATTGGTCATCCAGGCGGCGCGACCTTCAGCCATTTCGCCAGCGCGTCCGGCTATGCCTGCCAAGGGGCAACGCTGCCGTTGGTTCCGTATTTCCTCAGCGCACTCGACCCGATTGCCTGGCGTTACGGCATTCCTGAGTCCGTTTATCCCGAAGCCTTGATTCCGGGAATGCGTGAAGTCGGCAGCCTGTTTACCGTCGATCTGTGGGGAAACGTTTACCCCCGAAGTGGCTTTCTTCACCAACCCAATGACTACAAGGCTGGTGCAGTGATTGCCCAGCGCGCCGGGGACATTACGACACGGGTTGGCCAACCCCATGTCTACCTGCCGATGCGTGCCCTGCCCCACCCCGGTTATTGGCCTGCCGGAGAGCTGAGGGAAGGTCTGTCCTTCACCGGCAAGTGGCAGGAGCTGACGCCCATTCCGAGTCCGTCGTGCTCCGCCTTTCCCAATCTGGGGATGAACATTCAATCCCAGGATGGCGGCTATGCCTGGGCACTTTGGCGGCCGTATTCCTGCTGCCAGCGGCGCGGCCAAACCTTTCTTGGCAGCACGGACTTCCTTTGAACAGTACCTATTGGAGCAGCATATGAAACTCATCCCATGGGCCGCCGGATTGGTGTGTTGTGTTGCCAGCGCAACCGCCTTTGCCAACGACCCGATCAATATTGAGACGTCCGGCAGTGTCATTGGTGACGAGGTGCTCTACAGCATCGGCGGCGGAAATGCGGTGACGATGGGCAGCGTGGGCAATATGGACAGTATTTCCGTGGGGGGCAGTTGGAACAGCAATCTGATCTGCGGAAACATGAGCCTCAGCCACACCCTGGAGAACCAGCTGAACGGCGCCACAGAGGGTTTCCAGAACATCATGACGTCCGTGGTACAGAACGCGACCAGTGCCGTCGCGTCACTGCCGGCGTTGATTCTGCAACGTGCCAACCCCGCGCTCTATAACCTGATCACCAATGGAATCCTGCAAGCCAGGTTGGATTTTGATCGCTCCAAAGGCACCTGCCGGGCAATCGCCAACAAGATGGCAGACATTGCCGGCAACCAGATGGGCTGGGGGTCGCTCGCCGAAGGCCAGGCGATGAGCCAAGCCCTGACGTCTAACCGCGATGCAGTCTCCGCTGTCGAACAAGTGGAGGATAAAGGCGGCGATGACGGTGTGACTTGGGTAGGAGGTGATCGAGCCGGCGGATCCGGGCAGAAGCCGATCCGTATTGTGGAGGACGTCGCAAAGGCCGGCTACAACCTGCTGAATAGACGCTCCGCCGACGACAGTTCGTCCATCAGCAAAGACACCTGTAATAACGGGCTGGTTTGTAATGTTTGGGCCTCACCGCAAGAGGCCACCACCTTTGCCAATCGAGTCCTGGGCGAGCAGCAGCAACAGACCTGCAACAGTTGCCCAAAGACCGTGACCTCTGCGGGTGTAGGGCTGACGCCGCTGATCCAGGAAACCTACGAAACCAAACTCAAGACGCTGCAGGAATTGCTCAATGGCAGCAAAACCCTGTCAGCGGAAAACCTCAACGCCGCCAGCAGCAACTCGCTGCCAATCACCCGTGGCGTAATCGCCGCCCTGAAAGATGAGCGGGACCAGGACATTCTCGCCCGGCGCCTGGCTTCGGAAGTCGCACTGTCCGATGTACTGGAAAAAGCCTTGCTGCTCCAACGAACCCTCCTCGCCGGTAGCAGGGAGCCGAATGTCGCGGCCAACGATCTGGCCGTGCAGGCCGTGGGCACTCAGAGCGCCTCCCTGCAACAGGAAATCTCCAACCTGAAGATGGAGCTCGATATGCGTCAGCAACTGGCGAAGAACTCGCCGATGACCATCATCGAGCGTGGCCAGGAACGCACCGAAAACTCCCGAGGCGTGCTCCAGGGCGACCCCGAAACCGGTCGACTGGATCAATTACAACGCTCGGACCAAGACAGAAGATAAGGACCTGTCCATGCCCGATGTTCAGCCCCCCAACCCAGCCGCAATACCATCAATGATCAAGAGGCTTCTGCGAAGTGTCGGCATCGGGCTTTTGACGCTGTTTGTCATCAGCATCGGCACGCTGCTCTTCAGCGCCTTGCTCATGCATGTCTTTGACGATGTGGAGCAGTTTCACCAGTGGCGAGAAGACAACTACGGATACCTGCTGGCCTGGCGCTTAACCCTGTACAGCGTCGTTACGCTGTTCTGGCTCAAGCTCAAGGCTCGCCTCAGCCTTTCAATGCACCAGCGTAAACGCCTGCGCAGAGCAGAGTTTCTGGTGGTTCTGCTGTTACTGCTCGTTGAGCTGAACAAGGCATTCTTTCAATCAGGAGGTCAGGCGTGACGCTCTATACCCACGATTACCTGGAGTACTACCTGACCCTTGTGGGTTGGATCATCAATAACGGTATCTGGTCAATGATCGAGGACAGTGGCCTCTACGCCCTGCCCTTCGCCGTCATCGTGATCCGCGAATGGTTGAAGGTTCGCGGTGAGGGGGCGGATGAAGGGAACAAAGGTGTTCTGTCCCTGGCGCGTATTGAAACGAATGTCTACGTGGGGTACGTGGTGGTGGCTTTTTGTGCGCTTCCAGTGATCAACGTCGGTTTCGACACCCTGGAGTTCGACCATTCCCGGGCCAGCCAATGCCAGTATCAACTGCCCACGCCTACGGAAACGGGTTGGAATACCTCATTCAGCACCCTCGCAGGGAAAAGTGCGCAGATGCCGGTGTGGTGGGCTTTTATGCACGCGCTGTCCAAAGCCGTCACCAGTGGGGCTGTGGCATCCATTCCTTGTGGCACGGATCTGCGGCAGATGCGAATGGAGGTGAATAATACGAGGATCAACAATCCGTTGCTGGTCCAGGAGGTTGCGGATTTCACTCGGGATTGTTACGGGCGTTCGCGGGCGCGGTTGTTTATGCGTAATCCTGAGGTGATCGCCGAAGGCCCAAAATCAGGGGCTTTTGCCGACTTGAGCTGGGTCGGATCGAAGTACTTCTTGAACACCCCCGGTTATTACGACACAGACTATTCCCGAACACCTAGAACACCTTGGCCATACAACTCGACGCGGGATGTCGGTCTCCCGCAAGTATCTGGGGGCGGAGGCTACCCAACGTGCAAACAGTGGTGGCTAGACAGCACTATCGGATTGAAGGCGCGATTACAGGAACAGATCGACCCCGACTTGAGATCACGCTTCTTCGGCTGGGCTAGATGGCTATCTCAAGAACAGGTGGGTGAAGCACTGACCCGGCAGTTGGTTTCACCATCCAATCAAATTACGGCGGCTGTCTATACCGATTACGGTGGCCAGGTGGGTGGAACGATTTGGAATGGGCTGGCACGCGCAGGGGGAACGTTCGGTGTAGGTCTTGGCTCCCTCGCCTATTTTCCAGCCATGGATATGGTTCGTCAGGCACTGCCGATGGTGATGGCCTTTCTCAAGATGGCCATGGTGATTTCTCTGCCTATGGTTTTCGTATTAGGGGCGTACCAACTGAAAACGGCTATGACCACGAGCATCGTCTTCTTCTCACTGATCTTTATTGATTTTTGGTTTCAACTGGCACGCTGGATCGACAGCACGATATTGGATGCGCTCTACGGCTCAGGCTCACCGCACCTGAGCCTTGATCCTGTCATGGGATTGAACACCGCAACTCAAGACGCAATATTGAATTTTGTAATGGGCTCTATGTTTCTTATTCTGCCCGTTTTCTGGGTAACCGCACTGACTTGGGCTGCAATTAACGTGGGCAACCTCCTCGGCGGTTTATCAAATGGTACAAGCGCTGTAGGAGAAGCAGGGAAAAGTGCGGGGGGATTTGCACAGCAAGGAGTAACAACTGCCGGAGCAAGCTTTGGATCAAAAAAAGTGAAAGACGACTCATAAAAATTTAGGATGCTTCACTGCTTCCTAATCATCAGTAGATCGCCACCCAAGTTGTTCAGCGTGTGGGTAGAGAGGATTTTCGAGGTTTTCGGGGTTATTTATATACCCAGTAAAAACCCCAAACCTATTAACGTCCTCCGAGCCATCCACAAACTCATAGGGTTTAGTAGGCCATTCAACTTTATCGTTTCTGATCAAAGGCTCTGTAGCAGAGCCTCTCGTAGGTAAATTTTTTCCAAGAAGGCGCAAGATAAAGCCTAAAGCAAAAACAACCAACAACACTTTAACTAGCTGATTGATAACAAGAGAAAACAACACAAGCAGCAGCACGACTAATATGGCCCTCTTAAACCATTGAAGCAGAGTGATTTTGTCATGCAGAAAGAAACGAACCACCACCCCGAATAAAAAGCCTATTTTTTGTCCACGACCCTCAAGCTGCTGTTTTTTCATTTGCATTAACTCTCGTCAAACCACCAGATAGAACAAGCCGGCCAGGAACGTCATTTTCAACAGTAGGAAAGCTGATTTCGCGAATCCTGAGCTGAATCCTCCTTGCTCAAGGGCAGTAACAAATCCACGCTCAACCTGAGCCATTCTCCACGTACGCCATATAGATACGCCCAAAGGGTAGGCCCACTTGTGAGGCTCGACTGGCAGTGACTCTTCAAAATCTTTATGCATCCTTCCGCAAAATGAGCAGATTGAGTAGCTTGGCAAGCTTTGTACAAAAACAACCCTGGGTACCATTTCATAATGGCAGTGTCGACACTCGACCCGACTCATGTTTTTCGTTGCCACCTATCCCCTCCAGTGATATCAAAAAACCTCATCGGGATATATCTGTACGAAGATCCTTTGGCAAGCTTCTTTGATTGCAGGAAAATTTATCTGAAATTCCTTACAACCTTAGAAGCAATAACCTGTCATACCCGATCCGTTGAAATGTTCAGAGCCACGCTAGCGCACTCCCACTTCGACCCCACTGCCGAGGGCAAACTGCAACTACTAACCCACCACCAAAAAAACAGCCAAAAGGAAATGGCGTGTTTAAAAGCCAATGGAATGGATAACAAGGGTAAAAGCCCTATCTGAAAGGGCCGCCTAGCGGAAATGGCTAATACTCCTTCAGACTAACCCTCTCAATATAGTCAACCAATAAACTAACCCACACCAACTTGAACAGAAAAAACCTACGCCTCAAAGAGAACCATCCTGCTTCATCATGTTTCTAAATTTGTCCAAAATGCATTCCATCAATCGCAAGCGATGTCATGTCGCCCAACAATTGAGACAACCAATTGGTAATGGTTTTCCATTGAGCAGTAGGTACTGAATAGAGGAAAAGGCCGGCCCATAACCACTTATGGAGCTCGTGATGTTTTCACTCTTGCGCCGCAAAAAAGCAGCAAACCCAGCGGTCCCCTCTCACACCAATTTTTTGCAACCAGCGTCTGGCGTGGAATTGCTGAATACCCCACGGCGACAAAAGCTACTTGAGAACATCTGGCAGCGCGCATCCCTGTCACGCCTTCAATTTGCAAAGCTTTACAGGCACCCGCTTGAACGCTTCGCAGAACTGGTCCAGCAGCTCCCTGCCTCTGAGAATCACCACCATGCACACCTCGGCGGAATGCTTGATCACGGGCTGGAGATCGTTGCCTATGCCCTTAAGATCCGACAAACCTACTTACTCCCCATTGGTGCCCCACCCGAGTCGCAATCGGCACAGGCTGAGGCGTGGACGGCTGCCGCAGCCTATGGCGCGCTTATCCATGATTTGGGAAAGATAGCCGTGGATATGCACATTGAAACTGCCGCCGGGGAAATCTGGCACCCCTGGTACGGCCCGTTGAGTCACCCCTATCGATTCAAATACGTGAAAGATCGCAACTACCAACTGCACGGCGCTGCGGCATCGTTGATTTATGCCCAGGTGCTCACGCCCGAAATCCTCGATTGGCTCTGCGGCTTTCCAGAATTGTGGGCCCAGCTGATATTCACCCTCGCCGGCCAGTACGAACATGCTGGCATCCTGGGCGAGATCGTCATCAAAGCCGACCAGGCCTCTGTTGCCCAGGCGCTCGGAGGCAATCCAGAGCGAGCCGTCAGCGCCCCCAGACAATCGTTGCAACGCCAACTGGCTGATGGTTTGCGACACCTGGTGCGAGACAAGTTCAAACTGAATCAGGCTGATGGTCCGTCGGATGGCTGGCTGTCAGATGATGCTCTATGGCTCGTCAGCAAACCGACTGCCGATCAACTGCGCGCTTATCTGCTGGCACAAGGTATCGAGGGCATTCCCAGCTCCAACGCGCCGTTCTTCAACCTGCTCCAGGACCAGGGGGTGATCCAGAGAAACGCTCAAGACAAGGCGATCTGGAAAGTGACGGTCGACAACGACAGGGGCTGGAGAAACACCTTCACGCTACTCAAGCTCTCGCCCGCGCTGATCTGGAACGATCCCAAGGATCGACCTCAATCTTACGTCGGCACACTTGAGGTCGAGGCGGGCAACCCAAGCGTCGAACCCAGTGAGGAGAAGCTCAAACAAGTCCGCGCTCAACCTCAACACAAGACTGCCGGTATTACCGAAGCCGAGGCCATTGACCAGCACCCCACCCACCTCGGGCCAGCATCCCCCAATGAACACGAAGACCTTGAGGATCTGCTAACCCTGTTTAACCGCGTCCCCTCTTCCCTATCAACTGAAAACAACTCCACCTCCATGACGGACACCCTCTTGCCGGAACCGACAACAGTCGACACGGGAGTGAAAAGTGAATCTTCAGCAAACACCGAAGTAATGAAACCGATGACAAGCAATAGCACTGACCTAGGCTTGAAATTCGTTGATTGGTTGAAGACCGGGATCGCCTCCCGGCATCTCATCATCAATGATGTTAGAGCCCTGGTTCACACCGTAGACGGCACCGCCATGTTGGTCACTCCGGGGATCTTCAAGCGCTACGCCCAAGAATTCCCTGACGTGGAGCAGCAGGCCAAACCTTTACGCCTGGAAGGCTGGGAGCTGGTTCAACGCAGCTTTGAAAAACAGAAACTACACCGCAAGACCGCAAAGAAACTGAATATCTGGGACTGCAATGTCATTGGCCCGCGTCGCACCAATCAGCTCAAAGGCTACCTGCTGCAGGATCCGCATGTCCTTTTTACTGAGGTCCCCTTCGATAATGTCAGCCTCAGCCTCGACACCAAGGAGGTCGCAGAATGACAACGCCCATGGACCTGGCCGAGGAGTACATCGTTACCCATGACCTTAGAGACTCGACTGCAGACATCTATCGAGCATCGACCAGAGCGTTGATCCGCCACTTCAATGACAGTGCGGTTGAGGCTATTGACCATCGAGCGGTACTGGGCTGGCGTAGGGCGGTGCTCGATGGCGGCCTGGCTAAAACGAGCTGGAACACCTATTCAAATCATCTGCGTACGGTATGGGGTTACGCCATTGAATACGGCTCGTTACCGAGGACTTCAACTAACCCGTTCAAAAAAACGTCTGTCATCCCTCCCAAACGACGAAGCAAAACAGTCGTTCGTGACGAGATCAGGAAAGCCCGCAGTTGGCTTAGAACACTTGTTGAACAAGAGGCGACAACCAAGAAACGCAGCAAAATCACACCCGCCTGGTTCTGGCTGGCCGTCTTTGAAACGTTCTACTACACCGGGATTCGGCTTAACGCACTGCTGTGTTTGAGGTATGCAGATATCGACTGGGCGCAGCGGCTGATCATGGTAAGTGCCGATACCGAGAAAACTCATCGGGAATTCTGCATCCCCATTATGGAAGGACTGCTGCCTCATTTGTCACGGGTGTTTGAGACGGCAAAAGAGCTGGGCTTTGAACCCGGGGATCAGCTGTTCAACGTGAATCGCTTTTCTAAATATCACTACGGCAAGGTAATGGACACCGACCAGGTGGAGGCCATGTACAAGAAGCTAACAGTACAGACGGGCACACGAATGACCCCGCACCGGTTCAGGCATACCTTGGCAACCGACCTGATGAGACAGCCAGAGCGGAACATCCACCTGACGAAAAGCCTACTCAATCACTCGAACCTCGCGACAACGTTGAATTATATCGAGGTCGACTACGAGCACATGCGCAACGTGCTACATGAACGTAGCGCGGTACAGGGGGCATTAGGGCATGAGCACTATGTGTCTGAGCAGATTACACCAGACCCAGTGACAGAAGACCTGGAGCAGGCGCCTGAGCAGCTTTCGCTGATGGCGATCTTTGATGCGGGCTCAGACGAACTTTCGTTTGAACAAAGCCTCTCCGACGCGACGGGTGAACCGCTGCCTGTGATTGGTCCGCTCGCTGGAAGATACGGCGACTGCACCTCTCTGGAAGACAAGCCATCACCTTACGCAACAGGACTAAGCCATGAGCTGCCGTGGGATGGCCCTGGAACCTTGTGGGCGGATCTTGGCATCCAGGAGCGAGCCCCGGCTGACGACAACGAGGAGGCGGCTGTGATGCTTAGGATGATGATGGACCGCTACGGGGCGAATGCATTTGGCGGGGGCTGGAGCTGAAAAGTGCCCCAGGTAGGGCTTTCCCTGCGTTACTTCGCGTAGTGGAAACGACAAGCAATGATGGTCAGCGTGTCACTTTCGTAGGCATAGACAAGTCGGTGCTCTTTGTCGATCCGCCGGGACCAGTAACCAGTCAAATCACCTTTTAGTGGCTCAGGCCTGCCCAGACCTTTGAATGGATCTCGTAGGCAGGCCTCGATCAACTCGTTCACGGCCGCATGTTTGACCGGGTCAGTTCTGTCCCAGTGCTGGTAGTCCTCCCAGCCATCGGGCACAAACGAGACAGCCACATTCTCCCGAATGTTGCGCTTATTCTTCAGCTTCTGCTTCGCTGACATTTAGGGGAAGCTCCTTGGTGAAGGTTTTCCCGGCTTTGTGCTGTGCGATGGAACGACGTAGGCGTGTAGCGTTGGACTCGGTACCCAAGAGGTACATGGTCTCAGCCATGGAGTTGTAGTCTTCCAGAGAAAGGATGACTACATGATCGCCACGCTGGCGTGTGATGACAGTCGGCTCATGATCCCGACATACATCGTCCATCGTTTGCTTTAAACCGGCGCGAGCCTGGCTAAAGGTAATTACGTGCATTGTTTGAGTCCTTCCTGAGACTTCTCAGGTCATCCCCAGAAACTTCCTCTGGTTGGATTCAGAATCCCCTGCATGTGCAAGGTGGTGTGATATGGCGAACCTGAGTGAACTGGCGTCATTTGCAAACACCGTGTAACAACAGGCTGCCGCCATGGTACAAAACTTTGTACCACCTTTAAAGACCACATCCACGCAACCCGATCAACGAGCTGTCGATACAGGGTGCGATAACACGCATTCGTCTCTGCACAGTAATTACAACTACTAACGAATCATCAGCCTGACACATCTACTCATCAGATCAGTCCCTTTACCTTGCAGGAATATTCCGAGACCGCAACACCCTGCTTGCGGCCGCATGCTTCACTGAATAGCCTGAAAAAGTCGCTGCACATCAGCGATCAGGTTTAGCAGCCTGGACCAAAACACAAGGCGCACAGCGCCACCTCTTGCATGGCGCTTTTTTTGGCCTGCACATTATGGTGGGCGTGCGCAGGGCGCCTTCGGGCGCGCCGGTTTCCTTGTGCACCGGTCTGCTAACCTGCGTACGGCCACCACCCTTTCGCTTAGCAGCGTCGGTGATGGCTCTCATTCAGCACAGGGAGCCAATAATATGACCCTGAACACCTCCGACCCGCCCTCCTCGACCAGCGCTCCAGCCTTATCAAAACCGACCAAGTGCTTTACTCGTCCTGGAGGTCAACCATGACCCAGCAATCCGCAGTAAAAACCGTAGGCGTGACAACATTCGCCCATTCATTGGAACAAGACAGAGATGTTTTCCGCGTGAACGCCGGCATGCCCGTCCAGGATGCTCTGGACCATGTATCAGCGTTGCTTCATTGCGCACACAAACTCGCCGTGGAGGCGGCTATGGATACGCGTGGAGAACACTATGCTTGGGCTTCGCACTATCTGTGCGAAATGGGGAAGGCGATTGTGGATGACCTGAAACAGGCGATGGTACCGGCGAAACCTGAGCCTCGCGCTTCCTGAATAAGATGCTCCAGGCTTTGTCAGAAATACCTGAAAGGCAATGGATACGGGCATTAACTACCCTACAAAACGTTATCTTCAGCATATTGACATCAGCCCGGTAGCGAAATTATTGTTCGGCCCAGACGGCTGCAATGTCTAAAAAGATGGAAAGCGTCACGCCATGCACTGGAAACAGAAGACACCCATTTTCAGGCAAAAAAAAACCCGGAAATCCTCACTTGCGTGGGCCTTCCGGATTTTCTAAACCGCCAAAAATGGTGGGTCGTGTGGGATTCGAACCTACGACCAATTGGTTAAAAGCCAACTGCTCTA
>Ga0163162_10000147_pt1 | contig 64948 bp, 49 predicted proteins | sample S55metaG_FD_115310 | JGI IMG/M metagenome (GOLD analysis project Ga0163162, IMG submission 115310) | Switchgrass rhizosphere microbial communities from Kellogg Biological Station, Michigan, USA - S5-5 metaG | ecosystem: Host-associated > Plants > Roots > Rhizosphere > Soil | place: USA...
GCAGCCGGCGTCGAACCCAACAGCTATTTTGCCGCCACGGCATGCATCGGGCTCAGATATCCGGCTCCGAACTTCGCGTGATGACTGCAATCCATGCCACTGAGGATCACCATCGCATCGCGAAGTGACGCCATATCGAACAGGCCGTTCAAGTGGGTACGGGTGAGCATCTCGCGGACCAATCCGGAGGGATGCACCAGTTTGAGCTGGATCCCATGATTGCGCGTCCAGTGATGCAACGACACCAGTGAGTTCAGACCGCCCGCGTCCATGAATTCGACTTGCGAGAGGTCCAGGATCACAATGCGGGTGGTTTTCTGCGAAACAACCGCAGTCCTCAAACTGCAGACTTCGACCCCGCGAACCAATCGTCCGCTGCAGTGCACTACTGCCACTTCGCCGTTCTTTTCAACATCGATGGTCAACATGACTGACTCCCTATCTTCGTTTCATAAGTAGACGACACCTTGGGAAGAAAGTCACCACCCGGTCCGCCTGCTCACTTCGTGAATTTCGGCGTGCAGTGGTGTATACGTAGTTGGCAGTACAGGAGTTCCGTGGGTTTGCAGCCATAGGCGCGAGATCTATTTATTTACAACAATTTACAACGCTTTAACATTTCGTCACACTATGCCGTTCCTCCGCCCTAGGAAGACCGATTCGGAAGACGTGCTCTACGAGTATGCCGTCGGCGCATTGGGTCGCCGCATGCGTTCGGTGGCGGAGCTGAAACGCCTTCTGCGTCCGCGGGTTGACGCCGAAACCGAATACGGAAAGACGCTGGTGGAGCTGGTCATTCGACGATTGAAAGATCAGGGATACTTGAATGACGCCAAATACGCCGCCGCATTTTCGTCGTTCCGCCGCGACAATGAAAAGTTTGGACGCCGGCGAGTCATCACCGACCTGAAAGCCAAAGGAGTGCACGGAGAAGTCATCGACAAAGCCGTGGACTCGGTTTACGACGAGGTGAACGAAGAGAAACAGGCCCGCGATTATCTCCACCGCAAGCGCCTGCAGAAACCGAAGAATCAGAAAGATGCAGCCCGGATCTTCCGGCAGTTGGCGCGCGCAGGCTTCGGAGCCAAGACAATTTTCGCCATCCTGAAGAAGTGGGATGTAGACGATGAGACCCTGACCGCACTCGAGGGAGAACTGGAATAAGTTCTGTTTCCTTTGCGCCCTTTGCGGATTTCCTTGGCGTACTTTGCGGTAAAGGGTTTGACCTCGCCTACATCGCCGAAAAATCTTAAACCGCAAAGTTCGCGAAGAAATGCCGCAAAGGACGCAAAGGAGGCCCACAACCCCTGCCGTTGCGTTTACGCCGAAAATGCTGGATACTCCCACCGAACCGTTTCATCCAACAGGAGGAAGTATGAAGGCAAAGTGGACGATTATTTTCGCGGCGATGCTGCTTGGTGTGGCGTCATTCGCCTACTCGCAGGACATGAAGTCGGACGTCGACAACGCGGCTGACAAGACCGCCGATACGACCAAAGACGCCGCCAAAGACACGGCGCACGCAACCAAGAAGGCGGCCAAGAAAACCGCGCACGCAACCGACAAAGCAGCTGACAAGACGGCCGATGCCACTAAGGACGCCGCCAAAGATACCGCTCACGGCACGAAGAAAGTCGCCAAGAAGACCGAGCACGGCGTCGACAAAGCAGCCGACAAGACCGCTGGCGCCACCAAGGACGCAGCCAAAGATACTGAACACGCTGCCAAGAAAACCGGCCACGGGATCAAGAAGGGCGTAAAAGACATCGGCCACGGAGTAAAAGAAGGCGCAGAGAAAACCGGCGACGCTGTGAAATAGCACTTCCGCAGGGAAATCGAAAGAGGCCCGCCAGTCCACAGGCGGGCCTCGGTTTTTGGAGCACAGCGTGCAGTCGGGCGTCTGTGAAGAATGAACAACGCGACCGGCTGCAATCCGGCGACGCCTCTTCACCGATGCTAGAATCGGGATACACGACAATGCCCACCGGCTCTGAAATCCGCCGCAAATTTCTGGACTTTTTCGTTCAGAAGGGACACCGCGAGGTGCACTCCTCGTCCCTCGTCCCGCAGAACGACCCCACCCTGCTGTTCACCAACGCAGGCATGAACCAGTTCAAGGACGTCTTCCTCGGACTGGAAAAACGCGACTACAGCCGCGCCACAACCTCCCAGAAATGCGTGCGCGCCGGCGGCAAGCACAACGATCTCGAAAACGTTGGATTCACCAACCGTCATCACACGTTTTTCGAGATGCTGGGTAATTTTTCCTTCGGTGACTACTTCAAGAAAGATGCCGTCGCCTACGCCTGGGAGCTGATCACGTCGCCGCAGTGGTTCGGCATCGGCAAGAACAAACTGTACGTGACCATCTTCAATGGCGAAGGCGGCATGACGCGCGACGCCGAGGCTTACGACCTGTGGATCGGCCAGGGCGTACCGAAAGACCGCATCTTCGAGTTCGGTCTGAAAGACAATTTCTGGCAGATGGGCGACACCGGTCCCTGTGGTCCTTGCAGCGAGATTCATTACGACATGGGCGTGATTGCGTCCGATCAAGGCCACACCGAGTGCAAATTCGGCTGCGACTGTGGCCGGTACGTCGAACTCTGGAATCTCGTCTTCATGCAGTTTGACCGCGATGCTGGCGGGAAACTGAGTCTCCTGCCCAAGCCATCGATCGATACGGGCATGGGCTTGGAGCGAGTGGCCGCTGTGCTGCAGGGAGTGATCTCGAATTACGACACGGATCTGTTCACACCGTTGATTAAACGCGCAACGGAACTGACGGGGGCCTCGCTAAAGAAGGAACTGGACAGGGAAGCCCATACAAAGTCGGCAGCATCGCTCCGAGTCATCGCAGACCACTCGCGGGCGGCACTGTTCCTGATCTCTGATGGCGTGCTGCCGTCGAATGAAGGTCGCGGTTACGTGTTACGCAAAATCATCCGGCGGGCGATCACTCACGGAAGATTGCTCGGCCACCAGAAGCCGTTCCTGCACCAGATGGTCTTTGCCGTACGCGACCTGATGCAGGATGCTTATCCGGAATTGAAGGAATCCACCGACCGCGTTTCCAAGACCGTACTGTCGGAAGAACAACGCTTTGCGCACACGCTGGATATTGGATTGAAGAAGTTGGAAGAGGCATTCCAACTGAGTTCCTCGCACGGGAAGGCGGTTCCGGCGCTTTCGGGTGCCGATGCGTTCAAGCTCTACGACACCTTCGGTATGCCTCTGGATTTCATGCAGGACGCAGCGCGAGACCAAGGAATCGCCTTCGATCAGGAAGGTTTCGAACGCGCCATGCAGGAGCAGCGCGAACGCGCTCGCGCCTCATGGAAAGGCGCGGCCAAACAGACTGCCAATCCGGCATACCAGAAGCTCCCCAAATCCGATTTCGAAGGCTACCGCCAAACCCGTTCGAATGGATGCGAAGTCCTCGCCATCATTCATAACGGACAGGGCGCGCAGGAACTCAAACCCGGCGAAGAAGGCGAGATCATTCTCGACCACACTCCGTTCTATGCCGAATCTGGCGGACAGGTCGGAGACCGCGGATGGCTTTACAGCGACGATCACAACACTGTCGTCGCCGAGGTGAAGGGCTGCTACTACCCGGTCCAGGGAGTGCGGGCGCATCAGGTTGTGGTGAAGTCCCCACCCTCCGCAAAAAACGCGGAAGGGTGGGGCACCCTGCGTATTGGCCAGAAAGTCGACGCCGTCGTCGACGCTGATGTCCGCCTGTCCACCATGCGCAACCACACTGCAACCCACCTGCTACAGGCTGGGCTGCGCGAGGTTCTGGGCAAACATGTGAAGCAGGCAGGATCACTGGTGGCGCCCAATCATCTGCGCTTCGACTTCTCGCACTTCACTGCCGTCGCGGACGAGGAACTGCAGGACATCGAAGACCTGATCAACAAAGAAGTTTTGCGCAACCAGAGGATTGAAGTCATCGAAAATGTTCCGATCGATGTCGCCATCAATGAATACAAAGCCATGGCGCTGTTCGGAGAGAAGTATGGCGACAAGGTTCGCGTCATCAAGATCGGCGACTTCTCCACCGAACTTTGTGGAGGCACCCACACCGCACAGACCGGAGAGATCGGACTGATTAAAGTCTTGAAGGAAGGCAGCGTGTCATCGGGCGTGCGACGGATTGAGGCCGTCACTGGAGAAGGGTCGCTGCGTCACTTCCAGAAAGATCACCAACTGGAAAACGTTGTGGCCAGCTTTGCGGGACCCACCCTTTCGCAAAAAGCGCGAAAGGATGGGGCACCCCCTGCTGGAGAGATGACCCTGTCGCCGGCCGAAGCACTGAAGGCCGAACTCGAAAAGAAAGACGCCGAGATCAAGCGGCTGACGCGTGATCTCGATCAGGCACGGATGAAATCGGCTTCATCGACCGTGGCTTCCGTAACGGAGAACATCAAGGAAGTTCGCGGCGTAAAAGTCCTGGCCCATCGGGTGGATAATCTCGAACGCGCCCAGATGCGTACGCTGGTCGACCAGCTGCGCGACAAAGTGGGATCAGGCGTGGTTGTGCTGGGCGCAGCTTCGAACGGCAGCGTTTCGCTTATTGTGGGCGTGACCAAAGACCTTACGAGTAGAATTCAGGCGGGCAAAGTCATCGGGCCGGTTGCGCAGAGAGTCGGAGGCAAGGGCGGTGGACGGCCTGATCTGGCTGAAGCTGGCGGCAAAGATCCTGGCGCGCTCGATGCTGCGCTTGGGGACGTGTACGGCGTGGTGGAGTCGTTGCTGGGAAATTAAGATCAGTTGTCAGATACTAGTTCCCGGTTCTCAGTAGGAGGGCGGATGAAAAATCGCATTCGTTTCATCAGCCATCAAGGGAAGAAGATTCTGTTGGTGGATTGCACCAATTGTACGGTCGAGCAGTTGATTGAGCTCGCGGCGCTGGTCCCGGCTGAGGTCACTTCGCAGCCTCACGGCTCAGTGCTTCTGCTGGCAGATTTTACCGGTGCTGCGTTCGACCGCAAGAGTGTTGATCGCCTGAAGCCTTCGCTGGTCTTCGATCGTCCGTACCTGAAGCGTTCGGCGTGGGTCGGAGTCGAGCAGCTTCCAAAGATTTTCTACGAACACCTGAAAGCTTTTTCGCAGCGAGAGTTGCCGATTTTCAAGACGCGCGAGGAAGCTTTGGATTGGCTGGCCGCGGACTAGCCTCGGCGAGGGCGAGACGCCCTCGCGACAGCCGGAGGGACGCCGGCGCTACGAAAATCAACTCCGCCACTTTAACGTGACTGGGCCTGCCAGCGGATTCTTCATCTCACCGCCCGTCTTACGTGACTCCAGCAGGGCCGCCTTCAATCCGAAATACCATTTCGCGGGACGGTCAGCGTCGTCGATCAGCATCAGGTGCGGATTGTGCTTGAGGCCTTCCGACTGCTGTTCCATGGTCAGACGGTCTTGTTCCACAAATTTCGCGAACACGAACTTCAGCAACTCTGGACCGAACGGCACCCAGAGAAAAATATTCCACGCCGCCACTACATCAATGCGGCACTGGTCGCGAGTGATGGGCGTCACCGTGGTCAAGGACGAAAACCAGTATTCGCCGGCGCGAATCGTTTCCAACCGCAGATTGGGAAGAACAAAATCAATTGTCGTCGTGATCGATTCCGCGTCCGCATAGAGGCGCAGCAGTTTGTAGGGCGCGCTGTTCGAACTGGGGGTGTGCGCGCTCATGCGAAAGCCGTTCGGGATGGGCTCGAAATTCTTCTGCTTCTCGTGGATGCTGCCGCGCCTGCGCCACCACCATGCCTGATGGACGAATGGCCCGTGCGCGGGATCCATCAGCCCGATGATTCCATGATCGACGGTGCAAGGCAGATCGGCGGTCAGGTAGGCGAGTTTGTATTTCTCGCTGAACGTGGGCACGCGCGGGGCGGGAAAGGGAGCCTCCGCGGCTTTGGTGAATCCCGCACCAGGCGGCGGGGGTTCCGGAATGAAGACCCAGATGAAGTCGTCATGCTCTTCGCAGGGATAGCTGCCCGCGTAAATGCGATCTATCTTCAACTTCTGGTCCGCCGTAAGGGACGGAATGAGTTGGCATTGGCCCGAATGTCCGTCGAAGCGCCAGCCGTGGTAGCTGCATTCCACTTGCTGGCCGTCGAAGTGTCCGTGAGAAAGCGGCATGCCGCGATGCGGACAGGCATCATGTAACGCAAACGGACGCCCTTGCTTGTCTCGTCCAATGGCCAGCGGGGTCTCGAGCAACATGGCCTTTTGCAGGCGGTCACCGCCTACCTGGCTGCCGGGCAGGGCGCGATACCAGAAGCCGTAGAGCATCAGGGAGTCTGGCGCTTCGCGTTGCGGCAGGGCGATATCTGTCATGTCTTAGTGGCCACGGGTGACGCACGCAGCCTACTACAGCCGCCAAAGGACTTAAAAGCCGACCCAGGTTCCGGAACGGCCAATTCCCCCGACAAGGCTCTTGCAAGGTAACCAATCACCCTCGTAAATATCTATATTTTCAACGAATTGCTGGATTACTTCGGTGGTTCTATTGATCTTTAGAGAGATTGCTACCTCCCCACCCCCCGCCTATAATTGCTTCACTCTGGTAGATGTTTCTCCGTCAGGTTCCGGGTAGGTAGGCGCGGGGTATTTGTCTGTCCGCGTGCAAGCACTAAACCCGGCTATGCGAAAACGCCTGCAAATCGCCCTGATGGCAAGTCCCGTACTCGCGACCTTCCTTTCTATCACTACGCCATATCTGCGGGCGCAAGCCGGCATTACGGCCAGCGTTGACGGCTCCGGCCGCAAGATCTACGTCAACGATGAACTGCCAGCGGCACCAAAACGTTCGACCGCCACGGCTCCGCAAAGCAGCGGGCTAATTTACTGGAGCCCTACGGAGCATCGCTGGAAACCCGTAGCCTCCGCCAACGTCCGGGCAGCACGCTCGGCGGCGGCGGAAGTCAGCAACTCGCAGCAGGCTTCGAGTTCCGTGCGTGGCAAGCCATTCACCCAGCAGGAAATCGATGCCGCCATCAACCTGGCTGCGGCCCGCCATAACGTGGATCCGAGTCTGGTGCGCGCGGTCATCAAGGTGGAGTCGAACTTCAATCCGAATGCGGTTTCCCGCACCGGAGCGATGGGCCTGATGCAGCTGATGCCGCAAACCGCGCGGTCGCTGAATGTCGTAAATCCGTTTGATCCGCAGCAGAACGTGGATGCGGGCATCCGCCATCTGAAGAGGCTGATGGAAAGTTATGGTGGCGACGTCAAACTGAGCCTAGCCGCCTACAACGCCGGAGCGGGTGCAGTGAAGCGCAGTGCCGGAATACCGCACTACCGCGAGACCCGCAACTACGTGAAACGAATCACCCAGCTCTACTACGGCGGGACGGCTCCGGGCTATCAGCTTCTGAGCAGTCCAGTAAGCGCGCCGGTTCTGATGAAGCGGGACGAACGCGGCGTTCTAAACTTCAGCAACACTGACTAAGAAACCGGCATCTGTAAAAGGGCCACAACCAAGCATTGCTACGCGATTACGGGTTAGGCGAATACAGGCTGGAAAATTGAAGAACTCTGATCGAAGCCAACGCGCAAGGCGTCTGGGTGCGGCTCTGCTCCTGCTATTGCTCCCGGCAGTGCCATTGCAGGCACGCGGCAGGTCAGAGGCCTGGGCCTCAAACCAGTACGCCACCGCGCAACGCCTGCGTGAAACTCTGAATAGCCGCCCTGCCGCGGAACAAAGCCGCAGCGACTATCAGCGCGTGATTACCGCCTACCGCCGCGTGTACTACGGCTCGCCGGCTTCTTTCAAAGCCGATCCCAGTGTAGTTGCGGTCGCCGAGCTGCTCACTGAAATGGGCCATCGCTTCGACGACAACAAGGCCCTGCACTCAGCCATCGGGCAGTACAAGTTTCTGCGCCGGGAATATCCCGGCAGCCGCGACCGCTTCGACGCGCTGTTCAACATCGGCCAGATCTATCAGGATGATCTCAAGGATTCGGCCCAGGCCAAACTGACCTTCGAGGAGTTCCTGCATCGGTATCCTCACCACCACTTGGCCGATGACGCCCGTAAGGCTCTCGCTCAACCGATGCAGCAGGCAAGCCTGAGGTCTAAAGACGACAACGATTCCAACGAAGGCTCCGGCGCTTCCAAAATGCGCGCGGCCAAGCCGGCATCCCGGCCTGCGGTGAAAGCGGCCTCCGAAGACACTTCCAACGACAGCGATGCGGACGACTCGGCCGATGACAGTCCGAAAGCCGTAAAGATCACCAGCATCCGACACTCGTCGAATCCGGATACGACGCGGGTGACCATCGGTTTGGAGAAAGGCGTCAAATTCGATGCGCAACGCATCGAGAATCCTGATCGGATTTTTTTCGATCTGCGCGATACGACTCTGCTGCCGTCCCTACTGGGCAAGACCTTCGACGTTGACGACAGTCTGCTGAAAAAGATTCGGGTGGCGCAGTTCCAGCCGAGGAAGTCACGGATCGTGCTGGAAGTTGCGGACGGTTCCGAGTACACCACGTCGCTACTCAGCGATCCTCCCCGCTTGATTATCGATATTCGCGGCAGCGAGGTTCAGAGTAAATCTGTTTCGAGCCCGAATATCCCAGACAAGAAAGCGACAAAACCGACGCTGGTGGTCAGCAACAACCCCAAGCGAACCGTGGTGGAAGCGGACGGCGATGACGATGACAGTACGGTCACGGTGGCGAAGTTTGACCCTCCACAACTCACGCCTGCGGCCAAGCCGCCGGTTGCCATTCCCGGACCTGCGCCAGCCTTGCCCACGCTCGCCAAAAGCTCGAGCCGCAGCAAGCGTAGGCCACCTGCTGTCGTTTTTCCTGACGTCCGCGAAGCATCGCCCACGGCCAATGGCGACCGCTCGCTGATCCGAGCGCTGGGACTGAAAATCGGCAAGATCGTGATCGACCCCGGACATGGCGGACACGATACCGGCACCATCGGTCCCAATGGCCTGGAAGAGAAAGATCTGGTTCTCGACGTGGGTCGCCGGCTGGGTAAGCTGCTGCAGACGCGCATGGGCGCCGACGTGATCTACACTCGCAAGGACGACACTTTCATCCCGCTCGAGACTCGTACCTCGATCGCCAACCAGGAGCAGGCGGATTTGTTCGTCTCGATCCATGCCAACTCCAGCCGCGATCGCGACGCCCGCGGGGTCGAGACTTACTACCTGAACTTCACGTCGTCAGCCGAAGCCCTGGATGTGGCGGCCCGCGAAAATGCAGCCTCGGATAAGTCGATCCACGAGCTTCAGGACCTGGTGAAGAAGATCGCGTTGAAAGAGAAGATCGAGGAATCGCGCGAGTTTGCTTCGAACGTGCAGCGCGCACTGCACACCGGCCTCGCCGCCAAGAGCCCCGGCATCCGCGACCGCGGAGTCAAGAAGGCGCCATTTATCGTACTCATCGGGGCGAACATGCCTTCGATCCTGGCCGAGGTTTCGTTCGTCAGCAACCCGGGCGACGAGCGCAGGCTGCAGACATCCGACTACCGCCAGCGCATCGCGGAATCGCTCTACCGTGGAATATCGAAGTATGTTGGCGGCCTGAGCGGCGTGAAAGTAGCCGCCAAGATCGACAAAACTGAAGGCCAGTAATCCCACCTTTGCGTCCTTTGCGGTTAAAGATTTTGTACTCACCCGCCGTAAGCTCAAACCCCTTAACCACAAAGAACGCCAAGAACCCAGAATCACACGATGGAAACTTTCCTGCCCCGTCTGTAGTCTAAGCAATACAGGGCTTCTCCGCTTCCGGCCTGATTTCTATGCTTACCAGATTCTTATCCGTTCTTATCTTTTTGGGTTTAGGGTTGGGCACCAGCTTCGCTTTCGAGGCTCCCGCCGCCGCACCGGCTGCGCCAGCCTCAGCATCCAGCGCCATTCTTCCCCCGCAATTCGGGGGATGGCATATCTCCGGCACGTCTCGAACCAGTAAAGACCCGGCCGTCGCCGATTCCGTCAACGCTGCGCTTCTCAAGGAATACGGTCTCACTGACTTCGAATCCGGCACCTACACCCGCGACGACGGACGCAAAGTCGCCCTCAAAGCCATCCGCTTCACTGACGCCAGCGGTGCCTACGGCGCGTTCACGTATTACAAGATGCCGCAGATGCTCAAGGAATCGATTCCGGACCAGGCTTCGTCGCTCAACGAGCGCGTCCTGTTCTATCGTGGAAACATTCTGGTGGACGCGGTCTTCGACAAGCTGACCGCCATGTCCACCGCTGAATTGCGGGAACTCGCGGAAGGGCTGCCTTTGCCCGAGGGCAGCGCACGGAACTTGCCCATCCTGCCGCAGTATCTTCCGAAAACTAATTACGTGAAGAACACGGCGAAATACGTCATGGGACCGGTTGGGCTGGAAAAAATCAACGCGCCGCTTTCTAGAGACCTGGTGGATTTTGGTTCCAATGCGGAAGTTGCCATGGGCACCTATCAAACATCGGATGGGCTCGCCACACTCATGTTGATTGAGTATCCGAACCCGCAAGTGGCTGCGATGGAATTGCGAAAAATTGACGCCGCTAACCAGTCGAAGGCGCCGCCACAAGCTGGATCTCCGAATACGAGCGCCGCGCCGTCCGCACTCCCGATTTTCGATAAACGCACCGGTCCGATCGTAGTCATCGCAACCGGAACGATTTCACAGGGCGAAGCGCGCAGCCTTTTGAGCGCGGTGAACTACGAAGCTGACGTCACCTGGAACGAAAACACATTTCAAGGCAAGAAAAATAACCTGGGGAACCTGCTGATTAACGTTTTTCTGCTGTGCGGAATTCTGATCGTATTCGCGGGCGTCGCTGGACTCGCTTTTGGAGGCATTCGAATCTTTCTGAACCACATTTTGCCGGAGCGGGTTCTGCATCGCGAAAAGCCCACGGATTTCATCTCCCTGAACCTGTCCGAGGGTCAGGAAGAGGCCCCGAATTCGAAGGTAAGCCCATCAATCAAAGCCGTTTAGGCGGCAAAAAACGCCTCCAAAAGCAAAAATAAGCCGAGATTAAGACCTATTAACCTATTTTTTAAGTTGTTGAAAACAAAGATATTTATTTCCCAAAAATCCCTTGACGAACCCCTTTTTCGGCTCATAAGATTTCGCCAGAAAGTTTTGACGGATTTTTTGCCCCGTTAGAACTATTCTCCCTTAAAAAGAAGAGGCCGCCCCTTTGCCAGGGTGGCCTTTTTTCTTTCAGTCGTCGGTCGTCAGTCTTCAGTCGTCAGCACATCTACCCTTCGTCGTCATTATTCGTCATCCAGGAGGCGAACCTCGTTGTGAATGAGACTTTGAATTTCCTGACGACTGACGACCGATGACTGACGACTGGTTTGTTAGAATCGAGAGCAAGCCGACGTAGCTCAGTTGGTAGAGCAGCCGATTCGTAATCGGCAGGTCAGCGGTTCAAGTCCGCTCGTCGGCTCCAGATCTTGTTTTGCCCCCGGTCCGCCGCGGCGTTTTATTGAATTCGCAGAATCATTTGCGTTCCGCTCTCCAGCCGCACATTTTCATGGCTTGAGCTGATCACAGACCCCTGATCTGAAGTACTCAGCGAAAGGTCTTTTAGTCCGACCACACCCTGGCTCCGCGGATCCAAACTTCCGCCCGAACTGCTCGGCTGTCCTGCGGCGCCACTCGGCTGAGAAGCTCCCGAACTCCCGATGGGCCCTCCAGCCATCGACGAGTAGTTCGAGCCCTGCTCCACCGGCCGTCCGATTGCCTGAACCACCGCCTGGATGGCGAGTTTGCCTCCCTCTTTTGTGGACAAGGTGTCCACAACGATTCCAATCATCGAATCCTTCGAGTCTTTGCTTCGCGCCTTCGCCTCAGAAATATGTCCTAGTATTTTCGAATCCTTCGGAACCACGACTTGCCCTTCTGAGAGCAGGTCTACTACGGTCTTGATCTCAATCTTGTCGCCTGCTTTGACCTTCTTGGCGTCGATCGTCTTCGACAACTCTGCGGGAATAATCGTACCCGGCAGGATGCGAGTGGCCGCCTCAGCCGGCGTCGTTTCATTGAGACATAGGTTCCCGACAATCATTGCGAACATCACGATAAATATCCGGTTCATGTTTCACCCCTCGAAATGTACTTAGCAATTTGTTTAGTCTTTAAGATGCAAATTTCTCATCAAATTTTACTGATTCAAAGCGCGTTCAATAGGCTGAAAATTTCAACGTGGAGAGAGACGGTGCCAGACTGTGAGCTTAGAGCGACATACCCGTGCTCTCGTAAGGCGAAGTTTTCCACGAGTTTTGCACCCCGAATTGGGCAAGTTATCTGCATAGATTCCCTTTCTGGTCAGTTTCAACTTGCAACAGGTAGTAACTTTTCCGATAATACTCACAGCATCGAATTCCAATCGTGTATCGATATAGTCAAGCCGATCTGCTTCGCATTCTCCGGGTGACAGCGCGTCAGTTGACAGCCTGGGAAAAAGCCGGTCTCGTCGCCCCCGCCGAAAACTATTCTTTTTTCGAACTCCTGCAAATCAAGAAAGTACGCGACCTGTGCGCCCGCAAGGTGCGGCCTGCTGTCATTCGGCAGTCGCTTGAGGCCATGCTGAAACAGGTTGCCGGGATGGAGAACCCTCTGCTCGAAGCCGGAGCTTTCTCCACCGGACACCGCATCGCCTTCCGCCATCAGGGCAAAGTTTTGGAGCCGATTGCCGGGCAGTTCATGTTTGATTTTTCCCCCGGACAGCGGGTCGTGAGCAGCACGCCGATCTCGAGCTATGCCGACCCTACTCCGACGGATGCCGCCGAGTTGTTCGCTCGCGGTATCGCGCTGGAAGAAGATCCCAATCATCAGACCCAGGCAATCGAGATGTACCAGCAGGTACTGGAACTCGATCCCGATCACGCCGCTGCGCACATTAATCTGGGCACGCTGCATTACAACCGGCAGGAATATGCCCTGGCGGAGAAGCATTATCGCCGCGCTATAGATGTCGATCCGCGCTACGCGCTGGCCTACTTCGATCTGGGCAATGTACTGGACGAAACCGGGCGGGTAGGGGAAGCCATCCAGACCTACAGCACCGCGCTGCAACTCGCGCCCACGTATGCCGACGCCCACTACAATCTCGCGCTGGCCTACGAAAAGCTCAAAGAGCCACGCAAGGCCCTCAAGCACTGGCGTGCTTACGTCAAGCTGGACACGGTTGGTCCGTGGGCGGTGCATGCGCGGAACCAGATCCAGCGCATCCTGCAAAGCGACGGATTGAAGCTTATCCAGGGCGGCAAGCAAGAGTAAGCCGTAGTTTAGCGCCGCCGTCCCGGCGGCCCGATGGGCGGGCGGGACGCGCGCCAGACAGCCGGCCGGAGGCCGGCGCTACAAATGCTAAACTTCGTTCATGTCTGACGCGCTACAACTCCCTTCTCCGTCTCCTCTGACCTCCTTCACCGAAGACGAAATCATGTTTCGCGACAACATCCACCAGTTTGCCGACGACAAAGTGCGGCCTCTGGTCCGGGAGATGGACGAGAAGGGCATCTTCGACAAAGATCTGCTTCACCAGTTCTTCCAGCTCGGACTTATGGGCATCGAGATTCCCGAGCAGTACGGCGGCGGCGGCGGCAAGTTTTTTGAGGCAATCCTCGCGGTCGAAGAAATGTCCCGCGTGGACGCCTCCGCAGGCGTCGTTGTGGACGTGCAGAACACGCTGGTCAACAACGCTCTTCTGCGCTGGGGCAGTGACGAACAGAAGAAACGCTATCTGCCGCGCATGGCAGCTGACACCTGCGGCGCTTACGCCCTGAGCGAAGCAGGCTCCGGATCAGACGCCTTCGCCCTGCAGACCCGGGCCACCGTCAAAGGCAGCGACTACGTTCTCAACGGACGCAAGCTGTGGATCACCAACGGCAAGGAAGCCGGACTTTTTGTCCTGTTCGCCACCGTCGATCCCGCCGCTGGTTACAAAGGCATCACGGCCTTCCTCATTGAAAAAGAATTCCCCGGCTTCACCGTAGGCAAGAAAGAAGACAAGCTTGGGATCCGGGCTTCATCCACCTGTGAATTGCTTCTCGAAGACTGCTCTGTGCCGAAATCTAACCTCCTGGGCGAAGTCGGTAAAGGCTACAAGATCGCCATCGAGACCTTGAATGAAGGCCGCATTGGAATCGCCGCGCAGATGGCTGGAGTGGCGCGAGGCGCCTGGGAATATGCCGCGAAGTATGCTCAGGAACGCAAACAGTTTGGCAAGCCGATCAGCGAGTACCAGGGCATCCAGTTTCAAATCGCGCAGATGGCCACCGAGATCGAAGCCACCCGCTTGATGGTCTACAACGCGGCGCGGCTGAAAGATGCCGGCTTGCCCTTCGTGAAAGAAGCCGCCATGGCCAAGCTCTTCAGCTCGCAGGTAGCCGAGCGCGTGACTTCCCTTGCCATCGAAATCTACGGCGGCTACGGATTCACCAAGGACTATCCGGTGGAAAAATACTGGCGCGATTCGAAGATCGGCAAAATCTACGAAGGCACATCGAACATGCAGCTGGCCACCATCGCCAAACTGCTGATGAGCAGCAAGTAAGATTGCAGCGCGGGATTCCTTAGCGGCCTTTGCGGAAGTCTTGGCGTTCTTTGCGGTGAAGGTTTTGACCTTGACCGCGCTCAGACACCTTCGGGTGTGAACCTGCGAGACCGATAATCACGCAGGACACGAAGTTACACGAAGGAATTCCAATAGTGCAAAGGCCAAGGATCTTCTTCGTGTAACTTCGTGTCCTTGATGGTTATAGGTTTTAGCCGATACGCTCACGAATTCCAGTCATAAGCGTCGAATGCTAGGGTCACCTCATCTGTCGCGTGCTCGCGAATCTCAAAGGAATAGATCAAATGACGAAACAGATATTCACCGCCGTGATCATGTTCTGTGTGTTGTGCGCAACGGCCATGGCGCAAACGAAGGGCAAAGCCAAAGAAGAGCCTGCCGCTCCTAAAGTCCCGGCGCTTCTGCCCGGACTGGACAAGAGCCTGATCGACACCACGGCCGACCCCTGCACCGATTTTTTCAAGTACGCATGCGGCAATTTTTCCAAACTCCATCCCATCCCGAATGATCGTTCCGCCTACGGCACTGGCGCCATGGTCGCGGACCACACCGAATACGTCCTGCACGCCATGCTCGAAAAGGCCGCTGCTGGCGGCGCGAGTCGCAGCCCGAACGAGCAGAAGATTGGGGACTCGTACGCCGCCTGCATGGATGTTGACACTATCAACCAGAAAGCTTTGACACCTCTGCAGATGGAATTTGACCGAATTGCAGCTCTCAAGAGCAAAGACGAACTGCCGGAACTCCTGGCCCGCTTTCAGCTGATCGGCGTAAATGCATTTCTCAACTTCAGCGAACAGCAGGACTTCAAAGACGCTCGCAAGCAGATCGCGGTAGTCGATCAGAGCGGCCTGGGATTACCCGAGCGCGACTACTATTTCCGCACCGGCGCCGCCGCCGACAAGACTCGCGCTCAGTACGTGCAGCACATCATCAACATGTTCAAGCTCACCGGCGAGTCCGACAAAAAGGCGACCACCGACGCCGAAGCCATCATGAAACTGGAAACCGCCCTGGCCCAGGTTTCGATGGATATTACTTCGCGGCGTGATCCCAACAAGATTTATCACTTGATGCCGGTGACCGAACTCTCCACTCTGGCTCCCGCCATCGCCTGGGACCGTTTTCTTGCCGCGTCGGGTGCTCCCAAGATCAGCGAATTGAACGTTGCAGTTCCTGATTTCGTCAAAGGCATGAACAGCGTGATCGCAGACACCAATCTGGAGACAATCAAGACCTACCTGCGCTGGCAGCTGATCCTTGCGACCCCGGGCTATGTGCTACCCAAGGCAATGGACGAAGAACGCTTCGACTTCTACGGCCACAAACTAAGTGGACAGCCCGAGCAGAGGGCCCGCTACAAACGCTGTGTGCAGGCTACGGACGGGGCTCTCGGCGAGGCTCTCGGCCAGGTCTACGTCGCGCAGGAATTTTCTGCCGCCAATAAACAAGCCACACTGCAGATGGTGCAGGACATCGAGGCAGCGATGGACAAAGACATCGACACTCTCGACTGGATGAGTTCTGCCACAAAAGTCCGCGCCAAGGAAAAGCTGCGCGCGGTTGCGGACAAGATTGGATATCCCGACCACTGGCGTGACTACTCCACGCTGACCATCATCCGCGATGACGCCTTCGGCAATAATCGGCGCGCCACCGCTTTCGAGAACCGGCGCCAGTTAGCAAAGATCGGCCAACCCGTCGATCGCGGCGAATGGGCAATCTCCCCGGCGACAGTCGATGCGTATTACAACCCCAGCATGAATGACATCAACTTCCCCGCTGGGATTCTTCAGTCGCCGCTCTACGACAGCCACGCCTCGGACGCGTCGAACTACGGCCACGTCGGCGGCATCGTCGGGCATGAACTCACTCACGGCTTCGACGATGAAGGCCGCCAGTTCGATGCCAACGGAAATCTGTCCGACTGGTGGACGCCGGAAGATGGCAAACACTTCGAAGAGAAAGCAGACTGCGAAGTGAAGGAATACAGCAACTTTGTCGCCGTAGATGATGTGAAGGTAAATGGCAAGCTGACGCTGGGAGAAAACACCGCCGACAACGGCGGCCTACGTCTGGCCTACATCGCGTTCCTGGAAGATGCCAAGAGAAAAAGCATCGACCTGGAAAAACAGGAGGATGGCTACACGCCCATCCAGCAATTCTTCCTGGGCCATGGACAGAACTGGTGCGGCGACACACGTCCCGAACAACTCCGTCTGCAAGTGCAGACCGATCCTCATTCGCCGCGGCAATTCCGGGCCAACGGCGTAGTGCAGAACATGCCCGAGTTCGGCAAAGCCTTCGGCTGTAAGACAGGCCAACCTATGATGCCGGTCAATGCTTGCAGGGTGTGGTGAGGCCAGGATGCCGTGATGCGTGAAATCGGCGAAATGGAAAGAGGCCCTCAATCCGTTCCTCCATTTTGTTGGTGTGATTGCGATTTTTCAACAACTGGCCACCCTTTCGATGTCAAAATACTCGCGTGAACGTGGACGGTTACCCTGACGCTGTGGACCCAAATCTCATGGGCTCATACTCACTGCTGGCAAAGGCCGGTGGTGGTTACGTTTGGGATGAAGTGCTGGAATACGTGCCATCCAGAGCGCGGTTCTTCCGATCTCGAGGAAGGCAGTGACTATTACCATGCCTTCGCGACCTACGCCGAAGCGTTAACATTTTCCCGACTCACCGATGGCACCGAAGCACCCCTCGCGCTCATTCGACAGCTTGAATACATCGCGGAACCTAATCCCGGCGAGTACCATCACGTTAAGGAAGAACGCATCACGGAATGGCCAGTGGAATTCCTTCGTCGTCCTCGACGCACGAAGAATACAATTCCTGATTTTCTGGCGCCGAATGCGCCTGCCAATAAGCTGGATATTCTTCGGGGTCTCGCAAATCAGCAATGAATAGTAATCAGCAAAAAATCCGGCTGTCCGTGAACGCAGCATAAGAATCGTTCGGGAATCAAGAGTGAGAATGGCACAGACGACCTCCGTCCATTAGCCTGACACCAGCCAATCAGCACTCTGTAGTTACGCTCAACTCCGCGCAGAGAATCGAGTGTCTTAATGAAACGTTTTGACGAATACATGAAGCACTTCTCAGACGTGGAGGGTTGGTTTCAGACACCCGCCATCGCTATCTGGGACAGTCTTCTGAGCTATCAAGAGGAACAACGAATCTCGGGAAATATGATCGAGATTGGGGTGTGGAAGGGAAAGTCCGCCGCCCTGGCTGCGTTGCATTGCCAGGCTGGCGAGGAGTGCGTCTTGGTAGACGCTATGCCCCTGGACGGCGCCAAGGCGACCATCAGCCAGGTCTTGCCGCAAGCAACCTGCCACTATCTACAGGAACAATCGCAGTTTCTGGCGCGCCATCCGTTTGTCTCGCAAGGCACGCGGAGTTTTCGCTGGATTCACGTGGACGGCGAACATACCGGGCAATCTGTGATCAACGATCTGGAAATTGCCGATCATCTGCTTTCTGACCGGGGCATCGCCGTGTTCGACGATTTCTTTTCACCCGGCTATCCTCAGGTGACCCAGGCGGTTTTTCAGTTTCTGACCACCCGGCCTGGACGCCTGACGCTCGTGTTATGCGGATTCAATAAGGGATACCTCTGCCGTCCCAAAGCCGCGCGCGAGTATTTGCAGTTCATGCAAAAATCTCTCTATTCCGATATGGCGGAACGCGGTTGTGGCAACGTGACGATTTGGAAGACGACAGAGCCGGGAGACATGAACACGTTCGGGGTCACAGATCGCTATTTGGAATTCAACTACCGCGGACCTGATTGGGATGAGAACAACATCCTCGTCTTGGTTGTGGTGATGGGCGCCCACGCATTGCGCAGTCTCATGTGTTCGGGAAGGACACGACTTCAGTCGTGCCGAAAAAGCTGGAACGATGGCGGCTTTAGCCGCTGAGGTTTGCTCGTCAATTTAATAGTCACACGGCGCGCAAATCTGCCAACTGACTCTCAAGCCCATCTCAGCGGCTCAAAGCCGCGCCTGTCTCGAGCCTTTGTGGCCCGAGTGAACTCGTGCCCTTCCCATTTGTTTTTCTGCTTGCTCCGGTGGTTGTCTCAAGGCTCACGCATTCGGGAAGGGCACGACTTCAGTCGTGCCCTTCTCTTTGGTTGACTACTGCGGTGGCGGAGCTGGCGTGGTCGTAGCTCCGGGAGTGACCTGGGTTCCGATCACATCGCCAGAAACGATCATCTCCACTCGACGATTCAGTTGCCGGCCTTTGGCGGTGCTGTTATCTGCCACTGGACGGGTCTTGCCGAAGCCGCGGGCAATCACGTTATTGATGGATACGTTGTTGTTCACCAGATAATCGCGCACTGACGCCGCGCGCTTCTCGGACAGCGTCTGGTTGTAGGAATCGCTGCCTACGCTGTCGGTGTGGCCTTCGATCTCCAACTTCAGGTCGGGATATGCCAGGACAATGCCTGAGATCCGGGCCAGCCGTTCACGAGCCGCAGGCTTGAGCGTGTAGCTGCCGCTGTCGAAGAGCACGTCGGGCATGCTGACGACCAGCCCGCGATCTGTGTCCTTGGTCTCGAGGACCTGGTTGAGCTGGTTGAGCAGACGTTGACGCTGCTCTTCCTTCTGGCGAATCGCCTCGGCTGCAGCTTGCCGCTGACGCTCGGCTTCCGCTTCCGCTTTCTGCTGATCGGCCATTGCGGCCGCGCGTGCGGCATCGGCCTGAGCCTGCTGCAACTGAGCTTCGGCTTGGGCCTTTTCCGCGGTGGCGCGATCGGCTTCGGCCTGGGCGCGTCTGCGCGCGTCTTCCTCGGCCTGAGCTCTGGCTTTCGCCTCGGCGTCAGCAGAGGCTCGGGCGTCGGCTTCGGCGGCTCGCTGCTTGTCGAGCATTGCCCGCTTTTCGTTGGCAATGCGTTCCTGCTCTTTGCGGCGCAGTGTCAATATGCGGGCATCTTCCGCCATCTGCGTGGCGCCGCGTGCGGCTGTACCGATTGGAGTCTTTCCCTGTTTTCGCTTGAGATAGTCTTCAGCACGCACCAGGTAGTCTTCAGATTTCCGCAGACTGTCGGCGGCGTAGTGCTCGGCGCCCGCGGCCTTGGCGATGGCCACCGCGTTACGCGCTTCCAGCAACGTCAGAGGCGTCTTGGGATCGGCCGTAGTCGAGGGCAACTGCGTGGCGGGCATATCGACCGTGTACTCGCCGCCTTCCAGCATGTCGAACCTGGCATCGATGGCCTCTTCGAAGCCCTTCGTTTCCTGACGGATAATATTTTCCGCCACCACTTCGTTGCTCGGTCGAGTCACGGAGAAGTAGGGTTCAGCAGTCACGATCAAGCCGAAGGCCTGCAGGTCCGTGGTGACGTCCAGGCTGGTCTTGCCATTTCCGTCGGGAACGATCTCCCCCAGGTTCTGGGCGCGGCCTTCCGGAGTAATCGCCCACAGCACGTAGGTAAGGTACTGTGGACCCACCCGGCTCGGCGGCCCCAGCTTAGAAAGTTCAACATTGATCTGCAGGCTTCCATTCTTCCCTTCTACCTTGGCTTTGCCGTTCACCTCCGGCATCAGGCTTGTCCCTTTGATGTCCACGGTAGTGGAACCGCCCCGATGGCGATAGTTCACCGCTTTCGTGGTCCGCGAAACCACTTTCACGCGGAACACGGGGGTTTGGTCCATCGGTTCAACGGGAGGGTTTTCCTGCTGGGCCGCTGCAAAACTCACCATCACCAGCGCACAAATCAATCCTAGAAATTTCTTCATCATTGCATCCTTCGTATTTGCCACAGTTTAGTGCTACGGGACCGCAAGGTCTCACTCTAATCTTGGGGCCTCCGGACGCTATCCGGTAGTGACTCGCAAGCTACCGCCTGCACCAACTGTCCGGCCGTTCTGAGATGCCGTATTTCGATGCTGTGGCAAATCTTTTCACAGAGTGCCCGAGGGTATGCTTTCGGGCTCCTCAGAACCCTTGTCTGGCGCGGGTTTCAGCCGGTCCATGGCTCGTGCGTAACCCATTACGGTTACCCATTATGTGCAGCATCTTGCATTTGAAGACCCGCCAGGTCCCCGAAATAACTCCGTTAAGATGTTTTATTGCAATCACTTACCGACTACGACCGTATTGGCTGGCAAGCTGCATTCTGAGACAGTGCTCGGTGGCTCAGGAGCGACATAGATCGGGGTGCAATTTTGTGGAATCTGACGGGCGACATTGTCACACGCAAGCCCGGCCGCACGCTACTTCCGGTGCTTACGGTTCTGTTTCTGGTTTCCTACGGCCTGTTAACCATGCTCGTGGTGGAACAGGGACGCACCATCGATTCCCAACGCAACCTGATTCGAATGCTGTTTGACGACAGCATCGAACTGAACGGCATGAAGGGAAAGGCCAACCAGAAACAGCAGGCGGAAGCGCGGGCCCAGGCACAAGCGCAGGCCCAGTCGAAAATGAAAACGCCACCGGCTCAGGCTCCCCAGATGCAGGCTCCGCCGTCGCCTTCGCCGCGCGCCGGGGCGAAAAGCCAGAGCACCAGCAAATTCGCCAAGCCGTTTCCGCAGAAGCCGCCAAAAGACAGTTCCGATCAAGGGGACGAACGCAGGATGTTGATCAAGATCTAGTTTTACGGGGCCAGGTTCTCAAAATCATGAAAGCTCTTGCGACATTACTGTTGTCGGTTTCGATGCACGGCTCTTTCGTGCTTCCACCGCCCAAGCCGCCCGTCGACCGCCCCAGCGCCAAGAAACCGGCGCGAAAGGGAGGCCGCTGGTTCTTTGCGGAAAACGGCCACGCCGTGTACTGCTATGGTCCAGTCCGACTGTTGCCACAAGCAGAAGGCGGACTGCAACGCGTCGCCACTTTCTGCCAAGGCGACAAGAACATGGTTCCGCTGAAAGATTAAAGCGCTTCTGGCTTCTAGCTTCTAGCTCCTAAAGACCCTTCTCTGATTATCCATCTGTCACGCGAATTCCGTTGCGTCCTTTGTCGGGCGTGGACAGCATCCGATCATCGCTTTTGATTTAAGCTAGAAGCCAGGAGCCAGAAGTCAGAAGCGTTATGCCTAAGTTCGAAAAACACATCTTCGTTTGCGGTAACCAGCGGCCGCCGGGAGCGCCGCGTCCCTGTTGCGATCCCGCGGGTCAGGCTGCGCTGCAAAAATCTCTCAAAGAGAAACTGGCGGCACGCGGATTGAAAGGGAGAGTGCGCGCCAATCAGGCCGGCTGTCTCGATCAATGCGAGCACGGGCCGAATATCGTCGTGTATCCGGAAGCTGTCTGGTACGGGAGAGTAACGCTGGATGATGTAGACGAAATTATCGAGTCCCACATCGTAGGTGGAAAACCGGTTGAAAGATTGGGGCTGCCGGATTCCTGCCTGAACACGACGTGTGAACACCGGATCCCCAAAGCAACGTCGAAGGTCTAGCTGGTTCGCAAATTTCCAGGTGAGGAATGCTCAGGCGCTGGCTTGAACCGCGCGCTGTTGTTGCGGATGGGCCGCCAGCCACTTTTCCAGGGCTTGACTGAAGGTTGGCGACGCGTTGGCGAAGCGGACTCCCATGCGTCCCTCGATATCTCTCCAGACCAGTTCCACGGAAGCGCTGAGGTTCTCTTTCATATCGGGCAGCGAGAATTCGATCGACTGGATCGATGACGATAAGACTGACTCACCCACCTTCAGCGCGGCGCCACCCTTGCTGAGGTTGGTAATGAAAATCAAAGTCTCGTCGAGGCCAGCTCCGCGGAGAGTCGCCGGAATGTTGATTACGGCACGTTGTGATTCGCGGGCATCTTCTCCCTCACTTCGGAGGCCGAGGGCCGACTTCACGCCATTGAGCAACCGCCCTGCGGAAAGCGGACGGTATAGAACCATGTGACTGCGCGCGCCCTGCGCCAGTCCGATGCTGTTACGTGACACTGCCAAAACAATGCCGATGGATTCTTCGCAGGATGGGAGAGTCTTCGCAGCCGCCAGCACCATGACCGCTCCCGAAGCATCCGCATTGTCCACGATGATAGTGTCGAACCTGGTGGCTTTGAGCCGCTGCACCGCTTCCTGTCCGGCACTGCATTGCAACACTTCGATATCGAGAGTTTTCAGGACTTCGCGGACCAGATCAATGACTTGCTGATCGCGAGAAAACAGTAGCGCGTGTAGTGCCATCGTAGCCCGACTTTATAACCTTGGTGTGGAGGGCGACAAGTTACGGAAGTGGAGACAAATCGAAACCAAAGTCAGGAATTTGTCACTGGGCCACAGGTCGATGACCCAATGACCATCCTTGTTTTCAATGATATACAAGGATGACGCTAATTTGGCTAACTGGGCGAACAAAGTATATTATCGTTAACGTACACGCCAGATTCTGATAACTGCGCTACAATTGGGCGCTTCAAAACGGGCTATGGTCAAAGCAAGGCACGCGGACGAGAAAGAACGACGCGGAATTCACCTGATTGCCGAATTGGCCGACGTTTCAATTGGAACAGTTGACCGCGCACTTCACGGACGCGGCGGCATCAAAGAATCCACCCGGCAAAGAATTCTGCAGATTGCAGGGCGCATCGGGTACACACCAAACCTGGCGGCCCGCGCGCTGTCCGTGGCCCGCACCACTGCGCGCATCGGCGTATGCATGCCTCGCGAAATTCATTTTTTCTATGATGAACTGTGGAGTGGCGTTCTCGACGAGTCCCGGCGCGTGGCCCAGTTCGGCGTCCAGTTCGTCAATCGACCGGTGCAGGTCCTGGGGGAAGGCGACACCGAGGCTTTCACTGAACTGGTCGAGGAGGGGGTCAACGGCATCATTCTAACTGCGGGAAATCCCAGCGGTTTGAAGCCTTTGATAGACCAGGCGGAAGCGAGCGGGATCAACGTAGTCTGCGTCTCTACGGATGCGCCGGAGAGCCGGCGTTCCAGCATTGTGTGTGTCGAACCGCAATTGAACGGATGTCTGGCTGGCGAATTGATGGGCAAGTTCGTGCCTCCTGGCTCGCAAGTTGCAGTCGTGGCCGGAATGCTGGGTACGGAAGACCATCGCAAGAAGACGGACGGTTTCAGGGAAGCTTTTCCGCAGCACTGCGCCGGAGGCAAGATCGTCACCGTTATTGAAGGCCACGAAGACGAAGAAGAAAGTTTTCAGAAAACCTTCGACCTGTTGCGAAAAACTCCCACCCTGGCCGGGCTCTACGTGAATACTGTCAATTGTCTTCCGGTTTGCCGCGCGCTGGGGGCGCACGGCCTGGCGGGAAAAGTAAAACTCATCACCACTGACTTGTTCGCAGAAATGGCTCCCTACTTTCAAAAGGGAATCATCACCGCCTCGATCTATCAACAGCCGCATCGCCAGGGACAGATGGCCGTACGACTCATGGCCGATCACCTGACTCACAGAGTCCCATTCCCCCCGACGGTTCACCTTAGTCCGGGCGTGGTCATGTCGTCCAACCTGCAGTTGTTCCGCGAGATCAGACTGGCCGGGGTCAAACTCGACGAATCCGCTCTGCTCACCCTCGCGGCATTCTGATTCGTTAGCTGCGTAAGCCCGGGTCAACCAGAAATATTTCGGATTCCGATCACTTCGCTGGCGGCGAACTACCAGACATCTTCGAGCTGATGTCATCTTCGGATTTTTGATGCAACTCACGGAGCTTCGCGAATTCTTTCTGCGCCTCCAGCTTGTTTCCCATGGCCTGGTACAGCCGTCCCAGCCGTAAATGGACGTCGGGTTGTGCCGGATCCAGTTTCTCGGCGCGCAGCAATGCTGCCAGCGCATCCTGATGCTGATTCTGCTGCGCCAGAATCGCTCCGATATCGAGATATGCGACGCGGAGGTCGTTTCTTATTCCCACCGCCTTCTTCAGCAATCCCAGGGCTTTTTCAGGATGGTCGCGCCTGAACTCGATATCTCCGAGATAAGCAAGAGCCTGCGCATTTTCCGCATCGATCGCCAACTCGTTGTTGAATTCAACCGCCGCGTTATCGTACTGGCGCGACTTCCAGTACAGGTAGCCCAGGCCGAAGTGCAGGTTGGGCTCTTTCGGCGCAACGTTGATAGCCGTCTGGAATTCGGTAATCGCCTCTGGAGTTCTGCCCAATCCGTCCAACGCTTCACCGGCAAGGGTATGTGCAGCGGATGAATTCGGGGCCTTTTGAAGAATTCGCTGGTACTGCTCCAGAGCGCATGAATATCTTTTCGCTCCCAAACAGCTTTGGGCCAGGACTTGAAGAAGTTCGGTGTCCGCGGGACTGGCCCTGATCACAAGTTCAAGTTCCTCAGCGGCCTCGGCAAAGCGGCGGGCTCCGTAGTAGCTGAGGCCGAGCAAGGTGCGGGCCTGCAGGCTTTGCGGATCGACATTGGCGGCTGCGCGGAGCGGCGGGATCGCGGCCTCGAAGTTGCCCAACTTGAATTCGGCCAGGCCAAGATTCAATTGAATCCCTGGCAACTTCGAATTCAGCGCGATTGCTTTCTTATAAGCCGGGACTGCTTCCGAATATTTTTCCTGCCGGGCCAACGCCAGTCCCAGGCTGGCGAAAGCTCCGGCGTCCCGAGGATTCTGCTGTGTTACCGCACGCCAGGCTTGAGCGGCTTCTTCCGTGCGTCCTTGCTGCTCCAGTGCGATTGCGTCGGAGGGAGTGACGGTTTGGCTGGCCGCGTAGACCGCGACGCACAGCACAAGCGCCGCCGTCGTAAGAATTCGGCCTTTCGTCTTTCGGATGTCACACGTAAAAGTTACGGCTGATCGCCCTACACCCGCAGGGCACGAGTTCTCAGCCAGGGCTTTCACCTCCCGATGATATCGCAGGTGTCCTCCCTGAATTCACTTAGTGGCAGGCTTCGCGGAGCAATAAAAATGCCCCGCTCACGGGGGGGAAATGTGAGCGGGGCCCGAGCACTACAGTTAACGATGTTAGAAGATCAGCTTCACGCCCAGCTGAATCTCTCTCGGTCCCCCGAGAGGCAGAAAATGCCCCAATTCCCACTCCTGGATCCAGAGTGATTTGGACAGCGTGGCTACAACTCAAACATTTGGACTATCCGAATGTGAGAGTCCGGGGGTATACTTTTTAGTTGCGATAACGCAAGGAAACAAAGCCGATGTTGAGTCGAAGGTTAGTCGCACATGGAGCGATACTTGCGTTTTGCTCTGCGGCTTCGCTTGGCCAGCAGAGTCGCCAGCCTCCTCCTCCTTCCCATGTCCTGCGTGAATTTCCTGTGATTCTGCAGCAAAGCGTGGAAGCCGGAAAAAGCCCCGCAGGAACTCAAGTTCAAGGAAAACTTGCGGCCGCCACACTATTTAATGGCACGCTGATCCCCAAGAACGCAGTCACATCTGGGGTGGTTGTCCAATCCGAATCCAGGAGGGGGGAGAATCGGGCGCGGCTCGCGGTCCGCATGAGCACAGTAAGCTGGGATGGCGGATGGGCTCCCATCTACGCCTATTTGATGCCCTTGTATTACCCCGCAACCGCGCAGGCTGTGCCGAATCTGCCGATCGAATCTCCGGACCCGAACTCCAGGACCTTGAATGGACCCAACCAGGCATCGGAGTCTCCGATGCCCCGGCCATTTCAGAGCGGCGGCCCAGAAGCCAATCAAGGAGCCATCCCCGACGTTAACACTCTCTCGAGCCGGCCTGTCCGAATGAAAGATGTGGTACTTGAACCCACAAGTAACGGGGGGATCGCGCTCGTGTCCGAGCATGCGAATATCAAATTGCTTAAAATGATGACCTACGTTTTTGCTACCGACGAAGCCACAGCAAAGTAAGCTCAGGTTTACGCTGTCAGGTTCAGCGCCTACCGACCATTTCCGGGCAGCGGCTCAGAAGCGAGTCACTGCCATCCTGGAAATTCCCACGATCTCGAGCCGGGCCTGTTCCGATGAAAAACGTGGTACTTGAGCCCACAGCTGATGGCAGCGTCGCGGTTGTGTCCCAGAAGACCAATATCAAACTTGCATAAACTGACGACCCACGTTTTGGCTGCGGTCGAACCACCAGCAAAGCAAGTCCAGGTTCATACGCCAGATTCAGAGCTGCTCACCCTGGGAGCACTGTCGGGCTCCGCCTGGAATCCATTCTGACAATAAAAAGCTCGCACCTTATTCGGATGCGAGCCGCTGGAGCAACTGAAGTTGTCGTAAACCGTCGTCCCGCTCGCAGCTTGCTGCGAGCGGGACGGGCTTTCGGTTAGAGGTTAGAAGTAAACCTTCCCGGCGAGCTGGACAATTCTCGCAGGGTAGGCCGACGTGAACTGGCCGAAGCGACTGTTGCCGAGACCGTTATCAACGTTCTGGAATTGGGTGTGGTTGAAGGTGTTGAAGGTCTCCAACCGAAGCTGCAACCCGGAAGTCTCCCCGAAGGCAAAGGTCTTGAAGAGAGAGATGTTCCAGTTGTCGCGGCCCGGTCCACGTATAGCGTTGTGGCTGAGGTTACCCCATGTACCGGGTGCGGGAGTCGAAAACACCGAGGTATCTACGTACTGAATATGCTGGAAGGGGTCCGAGGACGCGACCGCTTCATGCATATAGCTGATCTTGCCGTTTACGTCAGGCCGGTTGCCGGGGCTGTTGGTGCCGCCAACAATATTGCTGCCCCCGGTGAAGTTGACTGGCAGGCCCGACTCGATCGTAATGATCCCCGACAACGCCCAGCCACCGACCACGGACTTCATGAAGCCGTTCGAGCTGTTGCGCAGAACCGGGATGTTGTAGATGAAGTTGGCGGAGAAGTTGTGGAGCCGATCGAATTGACTCGGACCAAGATCATACCGCCACCCTAGATATGGGTTCGTGACGCCATTCAGGTCCTGACCGCTGCCACCGGTGGTTGGATCGATGGAACGGGAAAGAGTGTAAAACGCGCGAAGCTGCAAGTCTCTGCTGGCTTGCGAGTTCAAGTCAACCTGCATGGAGTTGTAATGGCCGTTCGCCTCGTTCCTGGACTGACTAATCGCTCTGAACCCTTTGTACGGAAGGCTAGGCGCATTCTGGTAGTTGAGAGTACCTCCCGTCATGAGCGCGAGATCGCTCAGCGAAGGCAGGTTAGTGTTTACATAGTCATTCAAGTGCCGGTTCTGGTTGCCTACGTAGGAGACAGACAGAACGGTCTTGGCGCCGAACGAATGCTGAATGCCGGCACTGTATTGCGTGCTGGTCGATGGTTTGTAACTGTTGATGTCCAGACCAGTGATATCCGCCGCCTTGATGGTCTGGAACGTGGGCGCAGCACCGGTCGAAAGCAGGATGTTGGGGTTTTGTAACGTTACGTTGTTCAGGTTAACGTTCAGGCTGAACGGGATGTTCGGCCCGGCGTTGTACATGTCGTTGCCCTGAATGCGTTCGTACATGATGCCGAACCCGCCGCGAATGACCGTCTTGCCGCTACCGGTCAGGTCATAGGCAAATCCGATCCGCGGACCGAACGTGGCCCAATGATTGTTCACCAGACCCTTGGGCACGCCATTCTTCTCAGGGGTTCCGATTCCGTTGAGGTACAAGGGAACGCCCGCCAGGATATCGTTCGGGCTGGTGCCGAGTCCAGGGCTTGGGGCGGTGCAACCGGGGTCCGCTGGACCGCTGCAGATATTCCCTAGACTATCGAACGTAGCGGCCTGGGACGAATCGTACAGGTTGGGATAGAAATTCCCCATGCGGTTGTTGGATTCGTACGTGTGAGGCACTCCATCCCAGCGTAGGCCGAGGTTCAGAGTCAGCCGGCGAGTTGCGCGCCAGTTGTCTTGAATGTACGCGGCCCAGGAAGTGGCAGGCCAGTCGCCGTGATCCTGGACGCCAAGCTCGTTATAACCTGCGGCGGTGCCAAGCAGGAAGTCAGCGAAGCTGTTTCCGGTGAAACTCTGGGCATCCGCGCCCTCGAACGTGAATGCTCCCTGGGTCGTTCCGAAAAGGTCCTGGACTTTCTTGTAGCGCGCCCAGCTTCCGCCGATCTTGAGACTGTGCGCACCTTTGCTCCAGGAGATGTCGTCGCGGATCTGGTAACCGTCGGCGCGGTTGACCCACGGCCAGCTGGCGATCTGGAAGTTCGCATTGCTTTGATGATTGAGGGTGATGTTGGGAATGCGATCCAGGTTATTCGGCCCCGTGAACAAACGCGAGTTGGTCGCATCGTATCCGCTGGGGAGTGCGAGGCTCGTCATTCCTGTGGCTGCAAAGGGAATGATGTTGATGCGGTTGCCGTTGTAGTTGAAGGCGATTTCGTTGAGAAGCGTTGGGCTAATGGTGTGGGTGGCGTGAATGACGTAGCTGTAAGCTGGATTGTTGAACGTGTCTCCAACCGTAGGCAGGTTGTCACCGCTCCACTGAGCCGTGTTGTAGCCTTGTGAGATTTGCTCGGCAATAAAGTGACCGAACACGGAGAATTTGCTGTTGAAGGTGTGATCGACGCGGACGATCTCCTCCTTCAGGTTCGTCGGAGTGCTGGAGCCGCCCACGAAGCTTCCGACACCGTTGCCGATGCCCGAGTTTGGCGCCGGTAAAAAGCCCGTACCGAGCAACGCAGTTGCGTTTGGCTGAACCATGCAGCCCGGTATGATGTTGCCTGGGAATTGCGCGCCTTGCACGACACCAGCTGGTGCGACTCCGCCCGGACAGTTGGCAAACAAAACAGAAGGAGCCACTCTGGCTGCAGTGGGAACCAGGATTGGATCGGTAACCGAGCTGAAGTCGCCGCCGTAAGTTGCGGGATCTGGAACCGTCTGGTTGGTTGACCCGCCGTCGATGTATCTGCGCCACTCCATGTTGTAAAAGAAGAAGGTCTTGTTTTTGTTCGGGTTGTACAGGTGGCCGAAGGTGACGGGGCCGCCGATATTGAAGCCGAAGATGTTCATGCGCAATTCTTGTTTCTTGTTCGGAGCCGGGAAAAAGTAGTTGCGAGCATCAAAGGCGTCATTGCGGTTGTTTTCCCATGCCGAGCCATGCAGCCTGGTGGTCCCGGACTTAAGCACCATGGTGACGGTGCCGGCAGAAGAGAGGCCATAGTCGGCGCCGTAGTTCGAAGTCAACTGGCGGAACTCAGCCATCGACTCGCTGGAAGGGGCCGTAGTTACGCAGCCTCCGCAACCGCGGTCGTAGTTCTCACCGCCATCTACCATGAAGACATTGTGGGCAGTGCGCTGGCCATTGAAGCTGACGCTCGTATCACCACCGACGGGAACATCCTTGTAATTGGTGATATCGTTCGATGCCCCGGGAGCCAATGCAGCAAGCTGGAACAGGCTCGTGCCGTTGACGGCGAGGTCCGATATCTGCTTACCGGTGATCAGGTTGCTGACTTCCCCGCTATCTGTCTGTACGGCAACCGCATTGGCTTCTACGGTTACCAGCTCGGTCGCCTGGCCGACCTGCATCTGGAAGTCCACGCGGTCGCGGTCGCCCACATTCAGCACCAAGCCCGTCCTCTCGGCAGGCCTGAACCCTGACGCTGTGACGTTTACGGTGTAATGGCCGATGTGAAGATTAGGCGCCACATACTGGCCGTCTGCACTCGTGGTGGCCTTCGTAGCGAGACCGGTTTCTGTGTTGGTGAGAGTTACCGAAACATTCGGTAGAGCGGCGCCAGTTGGATCGGTCACCGTTCCGACAACAGTTGCTTCCTGGGCAAAGACCTGCAGGGACATAGCCAAGACTAGCCCGGAAAGAACCAATAGCCACCGCATACGACGATTGCACGACGAGGTGAACTCGGCGAACGAGGACGAGAATTTCACAGGGCGCTCCTTTGAATGTTAGGCGAAAGACAATGCATAGTCACAAACTGGTTGCAAGCTAGACCCCAAACTTAACCTTGTCTTCCGGTAACGTTAACGATGCAGTCAGGCTTGTACCGTCATTCGTGAGAGCTTGTCAAGAAAATTTTGCGTCCAACACATCAGCCTTATGGAATGTAGAACGGGCTGGATCGCCCGAGCCGGCCTGTTTTCACGTGGGTAGGCGCCATCGGAGGCATGCCTTGGGGTATCGAACAGGATGAAATCTGAGTGAGAAAAGGCGCTGCCCTTCGGTCGGAAACTCAGTTCCGGCACCCCCCATGCCTGGCCAACGCAGGAATACGCTGGATTTCCTCTTCGGGGTCGGTTCTCCGACGGGGCAGGCGGTGTAAATCATGGTTCGCCGGCAAAAATAAACGGCCGATCCGACGCCACGCACCCGGGTATTTAGCCGGGCGGCATCTACGATGGCCGGCTCGTTTCGGCCCCGCCCCAAGTCCTCGAGTTTGAGACTCCTGAGGCGTGGCCCGAGAACGCGTCACCCTCTCCGCCCGGCTGCGAGAGGGCTGCGATGAGGATGATTCCAGGCATTATTCGTTTACGTTCACGGTACGCTATACTCCGACCCGATTCACTCGACCTGTCGCGCCTATACTGTAAGGCGTAACTTCTTCCAGGAGCCCCGCGAGCTGCCGATGCGACCGATTCCAGCCAAGGGGATCCATCAAGTCCGTCTCCGCCTGGCCTCTTGCACATTGTTTCTTCTTCCGGTTATCGCTTTTGTTTTCGCGGTTCCCGTGAACAGCCAGCAAACGGAGCCGCGGACGCCGCCTTCGACAAATATGGGAGTCTCGACCGGCACGGCACGGCCCGCGGTCAAGGACTCCAAGTCGCGCCCCATAACGGCTGGTGGCTTTGTGGACGGCGCACCCGTCGTATTTACGGACGTCACGAAGCAGGCCGGTCTGGAAATTTTTCATCACCGCTCCGGCACACCAGAGAAGGGGTCGATCATTGAAACTCCCGGATCAGGCGTCGCTCTGCTCGACTACGACGATGACGGCTGGCTCGATATCTATCTTCTGAATGGCTCCACCATCGCGGCATTTAAAGGCAACGAGCCGCCGCCTCGCGCCATGCTTTTTCACAACAACCACGATGGAACATTTACCGACGTCACGAGTAAAGCGGGCGTTGCCAATGAGCGCTGGGGATTTGGCGTGGCGGTGGGCGATTATGACAATGACGGATGGCCGGATATTTACGTTGCGAATTTCGGGAAGAACCGCCTCTATCACAACAACCACGACGGCACTTTTACCGACGTTGCAGAAAAAGCCGGCGTGACTCTTGGAGGCTGGTCCACTGGGCCAACCTGGGGCGATTACGATCACGACGGCCGGCTCGATCTGTTTGTTCCCGGCTATGTGAAGTTCGACGCCGACCATCCTCCAATTGCCGGACAGGGCAACATTCCTCCCAACTTCTGCCAGTTTCGCGGCATCGCAGTGATGTGCGGGCCGCGCGGATTGCCCGGTGAGCGCGACCACATGTTCCACAACAACGGCGATGGTACTTTCACCGACGTCAGCGTCAAGGCTGGCGTCTCCGATCCCGACGGCTACTTTGGTTTGGCGGCGGTTTTCGTGGACGTCGATGACGACGGATGGATCGACCTGCTGGTCGCCAATGATTCAACGCCGAATTATTTCTATCGCAACCGGCACAACGGGACTTTTGAAGATGTGAGCTATGGTTCGGGATTCGCTTTGAGCGAGGATGGACGGGAGCAGGCGTCCATGGGTATCGCCGTCGGTGATTACAACCGCGATGGGAAGGTGGATTTCTTTACCACTACTTTCTCAGATGACTACAAGACGCTTTACCGGAATGAGGGCGGCGGAAATTTTGCCGACGTCACCTATCAGGCAGGATTGGGTGATCAAACCGTTCCCTTTCTCGCCTGGGGCACGGGCTTTCTCGACTTCGACAACGACAGCTTGCCCGACATTTTCGTTGTGAACGGGCACGTTTATCCGGAGGTCGATCGCCAGGATTGGGGCACCACCTGGGCTGAGCGTCCACAGTTATTCCGGAATCTCGACGGCAAAAAATTCCAGGAAGTTCCGCCGGCAACTGGAAGCGGCCTGGCCGACGTAATTACGGGCCGTGGAGCAGCATTCGGCGATCTGTTCAATGAAGGCGCAATCGACGTAGTCATCAATAATGTTGATTCTCCACCCACAGTGCTGCACAACGTCGTCAAAAATAAAAACCACTGGCTGACGCTGAAGCTCGTCGGCGGCAAAAATAGTCCGCGAGATGCGGTGGGAGCGAAAGTCTTTCTCACTGCGAATGGAATCCGGCGACGCGCAGATGTTTTCAGCGGCGGAAGTTATGGTTCGAGTTCCGACATGCGCGTTCACTTCGGCCTTGGCGCAACAACAACGATCGACAAAGTCGAAGTCGAATGGCCCAGCGGAGTAAAACAACAGGTTTCGCCACCGAATCCCGACCAGATCATCACCATCGAAGAAAGCAAACCACAGAAATAAGAGATTGTGTGGGATGGACACCCTTGTCCGCCGCTTTTGATTTTGATCTTCTGAACGAAAACCATTCCTGCCGCTTCAAAATCAAAGTCAAATTCGGCGGACAGGAGTGTCCGCCCCACGCAATCCGAATCAAAAATATCCGTGTACGTTAACGATAGTGATATATTTCGCTTGCTCTTAACGCTCGCACTGTCATGTGGAGACTGCTCATGCGAAACGGTTCGACAATCCTCGTTGATTGGCGACAGATGTTGGTTGCTTTCATTCTTCTATTAACCCTGAATGCCGCAAGCCAAAACATCCCGGCATATCGGAACTCCGCCCTTCCCGTCGAACAGCGGGTGGCGGACCTGCTCTCGCGCATGACGCTCGAAGAAAAAGTTGCTCAATTGCAAGGCAACTGGCAAAACCCGGCTTCCCGGCAGGACGCGAGTCAGACTTTTTTGGATACCAAGGGTACTTTTCTTCCCGAACGTGCAGCCATCGTATTGAAGGAGGGATTAGGCGGGATATCGCGGCCCAGCGAGAATCGCGGTCCACGAGAGATGGCGGAGTACACCAACACCGTGCAAAAGTGGGTAAAGGAAAATACACGCCTCGGGATCCCAATCCTTTTTCATGACGAATGCCTGCACGGCCATGTGGCGCCCAAGGGAACTTCGTATCCGCAACCGATAGCGCTGGCTTCCAGCTGGGACCCTGCCCTCATACACGATGTATTTTCCGCAACCGCAGCCGAGGCTCGCGCGCGCGGCGCCCATGAATGCCTGGCGCCGGTTGTCGATCTGGCCCGCGACCCACGCTGGGGTCGGACTGAGGAAACTTACGGAGAAGATCCCTATCTGGTTTCCAGAATTGGCGTGGCCGCAGTGAAAGGCTTCCAGGGTGGCGGGCCGTTCATCGACAAGTCACACGTCCTGGCGACGCTCAAGCACTTTGCCGTCCACGGACAGCCGGAAGGTGGCACCAACGTTGGTCCCGGAAATTATTCCGAGCGCGTGGTGCGCGAGTACTTTCTGAAGCCCTTCGAGGCGGGAGTCAAAGAAGCACACGCGCGGACCGTAATGGCGTCATACAACGAGATTGACGGCATTCCTTCGCACAGCAACCGCCATTTACTTACCGATATTCTCCGCCAGGAGTGGGGCTTCGACGGACTTCTGGTCTCGGACTACTTCGCGATCTCCGACCTGCGCACGCTACATCATGTCGCTGCCACCGACGACGAGGCTGCCAAGACGGCGCTCGACGCCGGCGTGGACATCGAACTGCCCGGCGCTGACACCTTCCGCGATCTGGCGGAACAGGTACGAAAAGGACGCATCGCTCAATCCACCGTTGACCAGGCGGTCTCGCGAGTGTTGCGCGAGAAATTTCTGACTGGACTCTTCGACGATCCTTATGTTGATCCAGAGAATGCGGAGAAGGTCACGAACAGTCCGGAGCATCAGCAACTCGCTCTTAAAGCGGCGCACGAGTCGATCATTCTTCTGAAAAACCAGAACAACCTTTTGCCTCTCGATAAGGCAAAGTACAAGCACATCGCCGTCATCGGCCCTAACGCCGCCGAACTTCATCTGGGCGGTTACAGCAACAATCCCGGGCGTGGGGTCAGCATTCTGCAAGGCATTCGCGACAAGGTCGGGTCCGGCTCTGAGGTCCTTTACTCGCTCGGCTGCAAGATCACCGAAAGCGATCCGGACTGGAACGCCGACAAAGTTGTCCTCGGCGATCCCGCATTGAACGCTAAGCGTATTCAGGAAGCAGTAAAGGTCGCGCGTAAGGCCGATGTTGTCATCCTGGTGATTGGCGGAAACGAACAGACCTCACGCGAGGCATGGGCAGTCGAGCATCCGGGCGACCGCGACAGCCTCGACCTTCTCGGAAACCAGGATGATCTGGTTAAGGCAATCCTGGCCACGGGAAAGCCGGTGGTGGTTTTCCTGGTTCACGGCCGTCCGAATTCCATCAACTACGTTGCGGAAAATGTTCCTGCAATTCTCGACGGCTGGTATCTCGGGCAAGAAGGCGGCGCTGCGGCAGCAGACGTCATCTTTGGCGACTTTAATCCGGGCGGCAAGCTGCCGATCACGGTGCCGCGCTCAGTCGGACAGCTGCCCGATTACTACTATCAGAAGCCCACGGCGAAGCGTGAATATCTGGGAAGCACCACAGAGCCGCTCTTCCCCTTTGGATGGGGCCTCAGCTATTCGACTTTCAATTATAAGAATGCAAAAGTCTCGCCTGAATCCATCGGGCCTGAGGGCGACACAAAAGTGGCAGTGGACGTTACCAACACGGGCAAGGTGCAGGGTGACGAAGTAGTGCAACTCTACATTCGCGACGAGGTCAGTTCAGTTACGCGGCCGGTAAAAGAGTTACGCGGTTTCCGCCGGGTCACGCTGGCTCCCGGAGAAACGAAGACGGTGGAATTCTCGCTTGGCTTCAGCGAACTCGCATTTCTCAATAGAGATATGCATCGTGTCGTCGAACCGGGGTCGTTCAAAATCATGGTCGGCGGGAACTCACGAGAATTAATTGAGACGAAGTTGAACGTGGTCGAAAAATAGATTCCAGACTTCGTCAGGGTCGCAAGTGCATATCGGCGAAGGTCAGGAACTGGTCCCAGTCGAAAGAAGTGACCGCGTGCTTGCCAGTGCGCACGTGGAATCCGATGGTGTGCATGATGGGCCGGTTGAGAGGCGGCATCTTATCCGTTCCAAGGTCTTGCGCACCTAATAGCCGAAAGACCGGGCCTGCCGCCACGCCAGCGAGAAATTCGCCTTTAGGATCGGCCCAACGATCATCCTCGGCGCCGGTGATGTACACCGGACGTGGGGCGATCAGGGCGATTAACTCATGGGCATCCACCGGCAGGCCAACGGCGTGGTCAACAAAATCCTGAAAGCTGATACTGAACCAGAACGGGAAAGCACCCACAAGATTGGCAATCGTCTCTCCGTAATGCCGTCGGTAAAGGGAGGCCCCACCTTCGCCCGAGCAATTTGCGATCACCATGGCGAAGCGCGTATCGATCGCGCCCGCCCAGAGGACCATCTTCCCTAGTCGCGAGTGACCCATAATCGCGACGCGCTTCGAATCCACATCTCTATCCTGCTCCAGATAATCCATGGCACGGCTTAAGCCGTAGGACCAGGCTCCGATTGCGCCCCAATCCTCGCGCTCAGGCTCGCTCTGTCCGGGCTTGAAGAACAGCGGACGGATCCCATCCACGTAACCGCCTTTAAAGTCCGGATCGATGTCCTGATAGTAGATCGTCGCGAAACCGTATCCGCGCGCCAGTATTTTTCCGACTTCAAATTCCTTGTCCCGTCCCCTAGTGTCTTCGCTTGCCTTGTGCCGCTCATGGGTCTTGGCACTCCAGACGTTTGGCAATCTGATGCCTGGATCGTTGATGACCTCATGGTTCCCCCAGAAATTCATGGTGAGAAACATTGGCACCGGCTTGCTCGCGCCGGTCGGAATGTATATGAGCAGGTCTGCTTTGGGTCCATCCTTTTTAGCCGAAAAATAAATGGTCACTTGCTTTCGTATCGCTTTTCCCCCGAGCGCGGATTTGTCGATATCGAAGACATCAAACCTTGCCCGTGTTTTTTTGGGGCTGCGCCCGTACACATTGGCCTGAAAGAGTTCGATGATCTCCTGCCGGCGACGCTTCCACTCTCGCGGACTCCGAACGGGTTTGCCGTTTTCGAATACCAGCGGATTCGGAAGCGTGTAAAGGCCCACTTTGACCTCGTCATAATTTGCGGCTGGGCTTTGGGCGTACGCCGAAATGGTGGCACAGACAAGGAATACGGCAATCAGGTAGTAATGCGGTTTGTTTAAGAGTGACATGCGGCGGTCTTGGCCTGAGTTGATTTTATTTATCTGGAGCGGATGCAGGGCGTAACTCAATGTAATCCAGCGGAGCATGTTCTTGCGCATCCGGAAATCCTTCGATGCGGATCTCGTCTCCTGGGTGGAGTGCTGTGGGCGGAATTCTACGCCAGGTAGAGGAATCACCGTTCGGTTTGGTCGCCGGAAAGTGATCGTCAGCTATCCATTCATCGATCGCGTGATCGTTTATTAGAACCCGAAACTTCGACGTGCCGTTATTCTGATCGAAGTAGCGAACGTCGACTTCGTAGCTCCCAGGGGCGCGGTCGAAATGGAAAGTAGCTGAGCATCCTGACGCCTTCCGGCATTCGATCGCTTTCCCGCCCGAGGCGTTTTCCCAGGGCTCAACATCGATCGGCACAAAGCCGTCGAGTTGCATGGCTTCAGCCTCAATACGGCCGGGATGATTTTCCACCCTGCCCTTCGCGTCAGGAATTCCGGAGGTCTGAAAGAACCAGTTGCAGATAGCGTCCCTCCAAACGATCGCGTGCCCTGCTTGATACTCCAACTTCGCCAACACCTCTGTGAAGCGCTGCGTATCGACAAAAGGTTGGAGGGTTTTCCACTCCCGCACAAATGCCTGCACTTCGTCTGCCCCATCGTAGTGCGAGTCGTAGACATGCTGGATCACCGTTTTGCCTGAATGCAGGACGTAGGTGTATGGAACGTGGTGAAAAAAGAGCAACAGATCATCGGGGGTGGTTTGCGTGGATTCGAAAACGGCTTGAACGAGAGGAGGATATTGGCCGGCGAATCCGGTGCCGGTAGCCATCGTACGATCCATGCCGATTCCGTCGTGGTCAGCACGATGCCACTGCCCCCATCCGTTGCGTTCGGAGGACTCGATTCCTGGTCCGTAGTGACTGCCGAGAATGTCGGTCAAGGTTTGCGTACCCAAGGGGCCGGTATAACTTTCATAGACGTGCCAGGACTTCATTTGCAGGCTGACGATCGTTTGCGCCACTGTCGGATTATTGCCAAACGTAAGCCGCGTCCACTCCTCCGCGATGTTTTCGGCGCTTAGATTTGGATTCCATGCTAGACGGCCGAATGCGTAAAGGTTCGCCATGGCCAACGGGTGCGCCAACCAGTTCGCATCCATGCCAACGTTCGCAACGCCAACAAATGCTCCAACCGGACGATGGAAAGTCTTGCCCGCAACCAGATCTTTGACCGGAGTGTTGCCGCCGTTCACTCGTAAATCGAAATCCAGAATCTCCTTCCACATTGGTGGAAGAAAAACCAGATGCCGCTGCTGCCCGGTGTATTCCTGTGTGATTTGCAGTTCGATCCCCTGGTTCGTCTTCTCCAGCCCGTCAAAAAGTGGAGAGACCGGTTCGCGAGCCTGGAAATCGATGGGGCCATATTTGATTTGGACGATAACGTTGTCGTCAAACTTTCCGTCAAGGGGATGAAAGATGTCGTACGCTGCGCGAGCGCGATCATTCTTAGGGTTACGCCAATCCAGATGATGGTCGTAAACGAAGGCACGATAGAAAAGCAGTCCGCCGTGCGGACGAAGTGCTCGGGCAATCACATTGGCTGCGTCGGCGGGCGTGCGGCCATAGGATGAAGGTCCGGCGCGGCCTTCTGAATCTGCTTTGACTACGAAGCCGCCGAAGTCTGGAATCTGCCGGTAAATTTCGTCGACCTTCACGCGCCACCACTCGGTCACGCGAGGGTCCAGAGGATCAAAAGTTTCCAAACCTCCAAGGGACTTCGGGCTGCCGACGTCGACCGACACCGACAAACGTACTCCCCAGGGACGAAAGACATCCGCGATGTGGGCTAGTTGCGGAACAAAGGTGCTGTCGAGAATCTTCGGATCGGCATTGACGTTGTTGATGGTGCAGCCATTGATGCCCACGGATGCCAGCAGTCGCGCGTATTCCGCCGCCCGCGATAAGTCAGTGCGAACTTGGCCTTTCTCGAAGAAGATGGATGGGCCGGCATACCCTCGTTCAATTGTGCCGTTCAGGTTGTCCCACTGATCGATCCAACGAATCGGGACTTGCGGCTGCTCCGCCTGGTTGAGAGTTGTTAGGTTTTCATTACGCGCAATTTTACTCAGCAGGGCGAAGACGCCGTACAGAACTCCGCGATCCATCGTCGAAGTAACGACAAGACAATTGAAGCCGTGGACTTGAGTAGTAATCAGGAGAAAGCCATCTGCAACAACCTGTTCAGAAGGCTGAAAATCTGGCGTCAGTTTACGAATCTCCTCAACAGTTCCAAGAATGATTGCTCTTTCGCGAATGCTCTTCTCTGCCGGCAAGGGCCTGCCGAGCATTCCAGTAATTCCGCGGACAATCTCGTCTTGCGCCGTCGTGATGATGGCAGAATCTCCCAAAGCCACGACATTCGCAGGAAGTGATTTGTACTTTGAACGTGCAGACTTTTCCAAGGGTGCATAGCGCAGCCATGCTTCCTGACCGGTTTCCGCGTGCGCGAATCCCGCCGCGCCAGCAAGCAATAGAGCAGCGAGAATCCCGAGTTCCAACCAGCGATTTTTGCCCTGCATGGCTTTCGTATACACGATGCAAACGCCGCGTAGAGTCACAGAGGTTATTTCAGGCGGGATCGAAGCGCAACCGATTTGGCTGTTGAGATGGTGACCCCGGCAGGATTTGAACCTGCAACCCTTCGGGTAGAAGCCGAATGCTCTATCCATTGAGCTACGGGGCCGACTTGACAGTTCTGACGGTTGCCTCTCTTGCGCGATTCAAGTATGGCATAGCCCTTGTGGCCCTGCCACCGGCATGCTTGATAGTGGATCAGTTTGAAAAACATCAACCACAAAGGACACGGAGGTTCACGAAGGACAGCCTCAGATTGAAGCGTTCGAGAACTGACCCAATACAGGTAGACATCAGAAGTTGTTTGCGCTTGCGCGACCCTGAGTAATTATTTCGAGCCGCATACAGCATCCACGGTACGGTTTCCCTCTCTGCTTCAGATGTACGTTTTTCTGGTTGCGCGCATCTGAATGGATGAAGCGCGGTAATACTCTAAGGAGAAATAACGATGAGCATCTGGACAATCTTATTCGTGGTCCTGCTGGTGGCGTGGATCGGCGGTTTCACGGTGTTTCACGTGGCAGGTGGACTGATCCACTTGCTGCTCGTGTTTGCGGTCATCTCCCTGATCCTGCACTTTGTAATGGGGCCACGCACCGCATAAAAAGCAATTCAATCACTGCATGGAGCGGCGTCAAAACGTCGCTCCGTGCCTTTTTCTTGACCCCTCGCTCAATTCACTGCCCGCCAGATGCTAAGAGTACATGTCCCAATTTTCCGCGGAGCATGGCCTCAGATCACATGGCTTGTCCTGCATTTCCTGTGACAATAGCGGCATGCATTTTTCCGCGATGAGACTGCTGGCCGGCACGGCCGCGCTGGCACTGGCACTTGCCTGCTCGAATTGTGGCGGTGGCACAACGGGCTCGACTCTGAACACTGGAGGAAGTGGCTCCGGCAGCGGCGGGAACGGATCGGGAAGCGGATCTGGAGGCAGCGGTTCGGGTTCCGGTGGGTCCGGCTCGGGGGCGACCCAGAGTGCGTGCAGCGCGATGAGCACCGGACAGGGCGCCAGCCTCAATGGGTTTCGTCCCTTTGGCGGCGATAATCTTTGGAACCAGGACGTCTCCGGCTCGCCCGTGGATTCGAATTCCAGCGCGATCATCAACTTCATCGGACCGACCGTCGGCATGCATGCAGACTTTGGCTCAGGAGAATATCAGGGTTCGAATATCGGAATTCCGTACTCTGTCGTGAGCAGTTCCCAAACGCCGGTCGGCATCACGTTTACTGCCTACGGAGACGAAAGCGATCCGGGGCCGATGCCGGTACCTGCAAACGCGCCGATCGAGGGCGACCCCAACCCGGGCAGTGGCGATCGCCATGTGCTGGTACTGGATAACAGCAATTGCTTCCTCTACGAGTTGTACAGTTCTTATCCCAACGGAAATGGGACCTGGAACGCCGCGGCGGCAGCAGTCTGGGATTTACTGGCCAACGAACAGCGCCCGTGGACGTGGACATCGGCCGATGCTGCAGGCTTGCCGATTTTTCCCGGCCTGATTCGATATGACGAAGTCGCCGCCGGACAGATTCAGCACGCGATCCGCTTTACCCTGCCGCAGAGTAAGGCCGCGATGGTTTTGCCGGCCACACATTGGCGGGCAACTCCACCAGCGCGAATGCGCCGCCCATGGGCATGCGCCTGCGTCTGAAATCCGGCTATGACATTTCCGGATTTTCGGCCAACATGCAAGTGATCTTCACCGCCATGAAGAAGTACGGACTGATCATGGCTGACAATGGCAGCGCCATGTACATCAGTGGCGCGCCCGACAGTCGCTGGGACAACGACGATCTGCACAATCTGGGACAGGTTCCAGCTTCCGCGTTTGAAGTAGTGCAACTGGGTACGGTTTATACCGGATCAAACGTCCCGCAGGGAGCGGCGCCAACTATCAATTCTTTTACAGCAAGTCCAACCAGTGTGAGTTCGGGAACCAGCGCGACTCTGAGCTGGGATGTCAGCAACGCCGGCTATGTCATTGTCTCGCCGCAGGTGGGTGCGGTGAGGGGCACGAGCGTGAGTGTTCAGCCTGGACAGACCACCACCTACACCCTCTATGCCACCAATCAGTACGGACGCAGCACGGCGACGGTCACGGTGACCGTGCAATAAGACTATGTGGAACAGCTGCCTTCGGATGTTCCGGAGGAGCATGGCTCTGCCAGTTTTGATTTTTTGGGTGGAGCAGCGCTTCAGCGCTGGATTGCAACAGGAACGCCGAGCGGCTTCAGCCGCTGAGGTACCTCAAGGGCTAAAGCCCAAAACATACATGCCTCTGTATGCAGGCCTGAAGGCCTGCTCCACCCAGTCACTCCAACGGCGGCCAGCCAAGCTAGACTCTCGCGCCCACATCTCTCAGAACAGCTTTTCCTGGCGACGCAGATTTCCCAGGGAGCCGATATTGGCCAGCGCGAAATTGAAGCGGAACTGGTTTTCGTTGCGGACCGATCCCAGAGCAAAACGGCGATACTCGACGCTGAGGCCGCAGCAGTCCCAGTTGTAGGCAGTCTGCACAGCCGCGTACTGAAGAAAGCCGAGATTCGCGTCAAAGCCCAGGTTGGTGGCGCCGCTGAATCCGCGCTTGTTGGGCTGTCCATAGCCGAAGAGTATCCGGAATTGATTGAACGCCTGTTGCGCCGCCGGCGTCGGCGTGTCGCTGGGAGCCAGCAGATACGCATCGCCTCCGCCAATTGTGTAGGGGCCGAAGCGATAGTTCACGAATGCCGTGCTGGCGTTGATGCGGTCGTGCTTGAAGTCATAATCGATGTCCCATTCGGCTTCGGTCCGGCTGGTGGCCTGGAATTTGAGCCGGGAGATCAGCGGTGACAGCCGCCGGGCCTCGTTCAGAAAAGCGATGCCGGTAAAATCGGCCGTCGTGGTGAACACATTCCTTTGTCCCGGAACCAGCGCTCCTCCGAAAGTTGGATCAAGAAAGTATTTCTGGGCCAACTCCCATGTGATGACTTCGCGCACTTTTGGTTCCGCCACGCAAGGAATTTCACCGCGCTCCTGCGGCCGCTCCCACGGAACGCTGCTCGCCGCCGCAGGACGGCCAATCGTCAGCATGGACATGCCATTGGCGTCGCAGTCTTCCGCTTTGTCCGACATGCGCTTGGCGTAGAGCCGGTTCACCACGGCGTATTCAACTTCGCTGGTATTGCTGAGGATGTCGCGCTCGTCAAAACGCAGGATGCGGGCAAAGTTATCGACGCCGGTGACATACCGATACGTGGCGCGAGGTTCGATCACGTGCTTCCATTTTCGTCCCCAGACTTGTCGGTCGTAGACACGCTCCAGGGACGGAGGGCGGATTTCCACTGCCCCCTCGACTGCCTTACGGTTTATGACGTCGCTCTGTGCCACGCCGACACTGCCGCTGCTGGGAACAAGTTGCTGAGTGTAGAAAGTCTCTCGCAGGGCCAGCTCAGGCCGCACTGACCAACCGTGCGTCAACAGCGGAAGAGAAAGCGTGGGACGCAGATCGAAACGTCCCACCAGGGATGCTGTCCGAAAGGAAGGCTCACTGCGAGACAACCCCTCCGCCGCTACGTCATAGGACCAGTAAAACGGTGAGTGTCCGATGGCATGGTCAACGCTCGACGATTCGAAACTGGGGGCGTGAAGTATGGTGATGACGTCGCCTGGAGTTGTGCTTTCAAAGTTCTGATAGCGTTGCGCGGAGCTGTTGTAGAAAAAGCCTCGAGTTGCGTTGGAGAGAAAGGCTTCCGACTTGACCTCGGAGTTCACCGCCTGGGTGAATACGTCATTGAATGCCAGGCGAAAAACGAACGAGCTCAGATAGTCGATACTGGCCACGCCGCGGAAGTTATGGCCAAAAGTGTCTTCCGCGTTGAGTTTCACCTCATGTCCGCCCTGATCGACCGGCGGGGTCCCGATGCCACGATCGAAAACGCCAAAATAGTTCAACTCCATGTAGGATTTTTCGCTGGGCCGGGCGCGAAACTCGATCTGCGGCGCCCAACCGCGCCGAGTGAAATATTCCGCTCCGGCGGTCAGGTCCATGCTGCGATTGATCGCCCAAAACACTGAGTCCCCGAAGATGGTCCCCTTGATGGATGAGTTTCCAATGTTGGGAATGAGAAACCCTGTCTGTCTGGGTTCGCGCTCTATCGGATGAGTGGCGAAGGGGAAATAAAAGACTGGAACACCTTCAATCTTAAATGCGCTGTGATAGATGGTCGCATTGCCACCTACCTCCACGACGATCTTGTGCGCATTGAACTCCCATTTGGGGCGTGGCAACTCACAGGTGGTGATGGTTCCGTCGTAAACCACGTAATGGTCGGGGCCAGTCTTCTCCACCACCCGTCCGGTGAAAGCAAAAGGATTTGAGGTAGTCAGGACCATCCGCTTTCCCCGCAGATGCATACCGGTCGTCCCAACTACGTGTTCGAATCGTCCAAACTCCGACCGGACGTTGTAGGCGGCATGCGTGGCCTCGACATGCTCGTCGTTGGGACCACCGTCGAGCACGACGTGGCCGTCCGCGATCGATGCTCCGGTGTCGGAGTCGTAGTCCACCGAGTCGGCATACAAAATGTAAGTACCGTAGTGGATCTCGGCCTGGCCGCGAAGCTTGAACACGGTGCCGTCTTTTTCCTGCTGCAGGGCGCGGATGGTGACATCCTGCTCTCGGACAGACGAGGGAGCCGATGGCGCCGACGACTGCGCTTTAGGCGTGTCGGAGGCAAAAAGCAACTGGCTGGTTACTACGGGCAACGCGAGTAGCAGATGACAAACAAACGCCGCCGTGATAAGGAATCGAGTGCGGGATGTCATCGCAAGCGGACGAAGCCCCGAGTGAAAAGATCCACGCAGGGATAACTTGACGTTAGCACGCTCCAGCCCGAGTGGCAAAGTTCGAGGTACATTCGAGGACAAGGTCGAAATAAAGCGCCGAGTTTGCACGCAATCTGGTTTTCGCGGATCTGTATTTTCCTGCGGAAGCAGTTACGGTTTTGCCACATTGCTATGGCTTTGCTGCTGAAAACTCACCAGGGCCCAATCACTCCTTCATGAAACCAAGATTCGAACCCGATGTTCCCGCAGGTGAAGACGAAAACGCTTCAGCGAATCTGATCGATCCTGAAGCGTACGATGCCAGCGAGCAGCAATTTGCTGCCAGCCTGGAGCAACCTGGCTTGGGCGGTCAGCTCAGGTCTGTCGTCCGCCGGTTTATCGTCGAAGATGAAGCATCTGAAAGCACCCATGGCATGGAACAGGAAACGCCATCTGGCGCGAGCGAGATGCAACCGGAAACTTCGGATATCGCGGTCCCGATTCCGGCGGAGGCTGAACTGCAAGCGCCGGTGGATCCTGACTCGTGGCGACGCGAAGTCGCAGAGCGATTGAATCATTACCGGGCGCGCCGCCGTACCCGGGAGCCACGTTATCCGTCGCTGCAGTTGAAGTTCGAACCTGATCCGATTTCCAGCGCCGCTGCTGCGCCGATGGAGCCGCCCGCACCGCCGCCTGTTCATACCGCGCGGGAAACTGCGGACTACGTGCATTCAGCCGCCGCTCCCCGCATCACGCTGGCAGAGCCGGTAGCCCTTCCGCGGATCGTTCCCGCGGTGACCACGGAGACCACAGCCAAAATCATCGAGTTTGCCAGTTACAACCCGGCGCCCAGGGCGTTGGACGAACTGGCTGAGCCGGTGTTCGATCGTCCTCGAATCATCGAAGCTCCGGAGCTGGCATTTCCGCCGCCGGCCCTCGGAGGCATTCTCATCGAGCCGGTTGAGGAACCGGAGAACGAACGTCGTCCCGGCTTCGAGATTCCCTTGCAGGCCGCACCCATGGCCCGGCGCATGGCGGCTTCTGCCATCGATTTCGCGCTGGTGATGTCGGCATTCGCGGCTTTTGCATACGTCTTTTACCGCTTTGCCGCGGAGGTTCCTCCGCTCGCCAAAATTGCCGGAGCCGGTGTTCTTCTCGTCGGCGCACTGTGGTCCGCCTATCAATATCTGTTGCTGGTTTACAGCGGAACTACGCCGGGCCTGAAGCTGGCCAAACTCGAGTTGCATCGCTTTGATGGGAGCCCGGTTCCCCTCCGTGTCCGCCGCTGGCGTGTCTTGACGTCGATGCTGTCAGGATTATCGCTAGGGCTCGGCTACGCCTGGTGCTTCCTCGACGAAGACAAGCTCTGCTGGCACGACCGCATCACCAGAACCTACATGGCGCCAGCACGGACTACGTAGCCACGTGTGGGGCGGACACTCCTGTCCGCTGCCGTTGGTCCTGGTGTTGTTCTTTTCTCGCGTCCCCCAGGTAACCCCTATCGCGGAGCTTCGCTCCGCAAGGGCAGGTGGGACACCTGCCCCTACGTGAGGAGTGGTGGTCTGCTAACATCTTTTAGTGACCCCCAAATCCCCTGTCCGCGTTCGTTTTGCTCCGTCTCCCACCGGCCAACTGCATGTTGGCAATGCGCGCACGGCCTTCTTCAACTGGCTTTTTGCCCGGCAAAGCGGTGGGACGATGGTGCTCCGCATCGAGGACACGGACGTCGAACGCAGCGAAGCCCGCTATGAAGACCAACTCATCGCCGACCTCAAATGGCTGGGCCTTGACTGGGATGAAGGGCCAGATCTGGGCGGCCCGTATGTGCCCTATCGTCAGTCCGAGCGTCTGGATGTCTACCGCGAGCATGCCGAGCGTCTTGTAGATCAGGGCAAAGCCTACTTGTGTTTCTGTACTGAGGAAGAGTTGCAGAAGGAACGCGAGCGCGCCCAGGCAGAGCATCGCCAGCCTATCTACTCGGGGAAGTGCCGCGCCATCGACCCTGCGGCGGCCGGCCAACGGCGGACGGCCGGAGAATCCTGCGCCATCCGGCTGCGAATTCCCGAGCATCCCATACGCTTTCACGACATCGTGCACGGAGATGTCGAGTTCTCGAACGAAGTAGTCAGCGATCCCATCATCCTGCGTTCGAACGGGATGCCGGTCTACAACTATGTAGTGGTAATTGACGACGCCCTGATGAAGATCACGCACGTCATCCGCGGCGACGATCATCTTTCCAACACGCCGAAGCAGGTTGCGTTGTACGAAGCGCTGGGCTGGCCGGTGCCCGAGTTTGCCCACCTTTCGACCATTCTGGGCAGCGACCGTGAACGCCTCTCCAAGCGCCACGGAGCCACCTCCATCGCCAACTTCCGCGACATGGGTGTGCTGCCCGAGGCTCTGGTGAATTATCTGGCGCTTCTGGGGTGGGGGCCTAGCGGTGGTACTCGTGAATTGTTCAGTTCTGGAGAATTGAAAAAGGAATTCTCGCTTAAGCGCGTTACGCCTTCCGCCGCTGTCTTCGACATGGAGAAGCTGTACTGGCTGAACCGTCACTATATAAAGTCCTGGCCTGTAAGAAAACTTACTGCTCTCGCCGCATGGTTCTTCTCCAAAGCGGGATACATCGAACTGAAAGACGCGAAGTGGCTGAGCGCGGAAAGCTTTCCGCAAATTCAGATTGACGAGGACATCCAGTCCTGGCTGACGGGGGTCACGCAACTGCTGGCTCCTTCCGTCGATCGCCTCGATCAGCTCCCAGATCGTGCGGCGCTGATCTTCAATTGGGATGCCAAGGCCGCTCTATCCTCGCCGGACAACGCTGAGGTGCTCGCGTGGCCGAATACAGACGCGGTCTTCGCCAGATTCACGGTCAAGATCCTCGAAGATGAGTCGGCGAAAACCGGCAAACTCACATCCGAATGTTTCAAACTCCTGGTGAACGAAGTGAAAGCTGAGACCGGCGCAAAAGGTAAAGAGTTGTTTCACCCCATTCGCATCGTCATCACCGGATCTCATTCCGGGCCGGAGTTCGACAAACTGGTCCCGCTCCTGGAAGAAGGCAGCCGCCTGAAGCTCCCAAGGCACGTGCTCAGCGTGCGCGAGCGGGTAGAAGAGTTCGCCAAGGTTCGCGCCCACAAGGACTAACGTAGAACCGGAAAACTTTCGTGCTATCGTCCTTTTATGCGCCGATTTTTGCCTGTTTTATTGTTGCTGCTGTCCATCAGCCTGCCCGGCTTCGCCAAAGAAAAATACCAGCACGCCGGTCCCATCTATTTGGACCACGGCGGCGAAAAGTGGGCGGAGAAGACGCTGCGCAAGCTGTCTCTCGAAGAAAAAGTAGGACAGCTTTTCATGGTCTGGGTACGGGCCGAGTTCCTCAACGTCAACAGCCCCGAGTACTTGGAACTCCGCGACACCATGAACAAATATCACGTCGGCGCATTCGCCATGACGGTGCCGTGGGAACCTCCCTTTCTGTATCGCAGTGAGCCCTATGAAGGTGCGGAACTTCTCAACCGTTTACAGAAAGACTCCAAACTTCCATTGCTGTTCGCTGCTGATTTCGAGCGCGGCGTCACCATGCGCCTGCGGGGCGCAACGCAGTTTCCCCATGCGATGGCCTTCGGCGCAGCTGGCAAAGAGGACTACGCAAAGGCTTTCGGTCGCATCACCGCCGAGGAATCTCGCGCCGTTGGCATCCACTGGAATTTCTTTCCCGACGCCGACGTCAACTCTAATCCGGCGAATCCCATCATCAATACGCGCTCGTTCGGGGAGGATCCCGAACAGGTTGGAGACATGGTCGCGGCCTACATTCGAGGGGCACGCACTGCCGGCATGATGACGACGGCAAAACACTTCCCCGGCCACGGTGATACCGCAACCGATTCCCACCTCAGCGTTGCGCAAGTTACCGGGGACCGGGCGCGATTGAACTCCGTGGAACTCGCGCCGTTCCGCAAAGCGATTGCCGCTGGTGTTGATTCCATTATGGTGGCCCACGTGACCGTACCCGCGCTGGAGCCTGATCCCAATCGTGTAGCAACAACTTCCCCTGCGGTCGTCACCGACCTGTTGAAACACGAGCTTGGATATCAGGGGATCGTTGTGACTGACGCTCTCGATATGGCGGGCCTCACTCGTCTTTATTCCGCCAATATCGGGCGTGCCGCAGTGGAGGCCTTCAAAGCCGGGAACGATCTGCTGATCATTCCCGCCGACCTTGATGCGTCGTACAATTCCATGCTCGAGGCCGCAAAAAGCGGGGAAATTCCCGCCGCCCGGCTGGATGCGTCTGTCCTCAAGTTGTTGAAGGCAAAAGCCGCACTGGGCCTTAACAAGGCCCGCATGGTGGACGTCGACGAGCTTCCTGATATCGTCGGGAAGCCTGAGAACCTGGCCATGGGACAGCAAATTGCCGATGACGCCGTCACGCTGGTCCGCGATAACGGCAAGTTGCTGCCCTTGAAACGATCGGGAACTGTGAAGGCCGGACTTCCGTATCAACATGTGGACGAAGTGCGCAATGGAATCGTTGTGCTGGTACTGTCCGAAGACGTGCGCACCGAATCCGGCCGCGCTCTGGAGCGTGCGATCAAAGCGCGAGTGCCCGATGCCAATGTGATTTATGCGGATCCGCGGATAGCAAGCGCGATGTCAGAGCAGATCTTGAATGCGGTCGATCAGGCACAGTCGGTGATTGCGGCGGTGTATGTTGTGCCCACAGCGGGCAAAGCCATGAAAGGTGTAAACGGTTTGACCAACTCGGTCTCGCTCAACGATGCCAGCGGCGCTCTGCTGCAAGCCGTCTTGGATCACGCAGCTGAGAAGACTGCTGTGATCGCCATGGGGAATCCCTATGTCGCGCAGGATTTTCCCGCGATACAGAATTATCTTTGCACGTTTTCGAACGCCGGCATTTCAGAAATCAGCGCGGTCAAAGCGCTCTTTGGCGAGATCACCATTCGGGGCCATTTGCCCGTCAGCATTCCTAACATCGCTCAGCGCGGCGCAGGTATCGAACGCGCAGCACAAATCGCAGATGAAGGACCTCAACATGCTCACACTCAAGCGATTCAACATTAATAAATCGCCCGTCTTCGTTTTTACTCTATCTTTCGCGGCGTTGCTGGCTCTGCCAGGGTGCAACGTCAATGTTAAAAAAGACAGCGAGGGAAAAGAGAAAAAAGTTGATATTGAGACACCGATGGGGGCTCTACATGTCGCCAGCGACGCTGATGTCCGCGACGTGGGCCTGGCGGTCTATCCGGGCGCGCGCAAGAAAGAGAAAGGCGACAATGACCACGATAACAATGCCCACATTAACATTTCGAGCAGCGTGTTTGGTCTGAAGGTCGTGGCTATGGAATACGTGTCTGACGATCCTCCGGCCAAACTCGTGGATTACTACAAGGACGAACTCAAGAAATACGGCAGCGTTCTGGAGTGCCACCCCAACCATGAAGATCCTCACTCCAAGATGAATACGGGCGATTCCGATGACGACTCGAAGCTAAAGTGTGAGGGCGACCAGAACGGAAAGACCATTGAACTGAAAGCTGGCACAGAACCGAACCAGCACATCGTTTCGATTAAACCGGGAGACGATGGCAAAGGGTCGGACTTCGGACTGGTGTACATTCGCATGCGCAAGGGGAAAGACACGATTTGAAGAGATTTCAGATTTCAGATTTCAGATTTCAGATTTTAGATTTCAGATTTTCAAAGACTTAAGGTCATCGGCCATATACAGGGTTTTCAATCTGAAATCTAAAATCTCCAATCTGCAAATCTCGTCCCGCCTTCCTTGCCTCTCCTCGCCGCCGTACTGTACCTTGAAACTCAGTGGAGTATCCATGTCATCAATGTGGCGCGACTGTCGAGCAAGGCACTGCATTCTGCCCGCAGTGCCGCGCACCGCAGATTCGGGTTGCGGTTCCTGAGCCGTACACGCCTTCACCCGTTGCGGATGATTCTTCTGCGCCGTCTTTGCAGCCCTACTTTACGTCGTCCCTGACCGCGAGGATTGCGTGGTCGCAGGGTCTTCCCGCCGCCGCACTGGCCGGACTAATCTCGGCCGTGCTGATGATGACCCCGTTGGCTGGATTTGGGCTGGGGATGGTGATCGGCGGAACTCTTTCCGTGGTGTTCTACCGGCGGCGCCTCCCCGCAGGCAATGTCACTCCCTGGATGGGAGTCCGCCTGGGCATGGTGAGTGGGATCCTCGGCGCAGGCATTTTTGCCGCACTGCTGTCGATCGGCGCCGTGGTGTTCCACGCCGGAGATGCCATCCGCGAAAAGCTGATGGAAGGAATGCAGCAAGCTGCGGCGCGCAATCCAGACCCGCAGGCACAACAAGTCATGGAATTTTTCAAGACTCCTCAAGGCATCGTTGTGCTTCTGACAATCTGCCTGATCGGTGTGCTGCTTGCTTTCGTGATCTTCTCCGGACTGGGCGGGGCCATCGGTGCAGCCCTGCTCCGGCGGAAAGAACGCCCCTAAACTCGGGACCTGGCCACGGATTTACACGGATTCTCACGGATCAATATCGAAAAGAAAAATCCGTGAGATCCGTGCAAATCCGTGGCGAAGTTTTAACCTTGAAAAGGATAAATTGCGGCAGGTTGCGCACGGCCCGTAATGAAGTCTATAGTCACTTTTGTTTTCGGAAAATGCCATGAGACATCTTCTTAACTGGGCTTTGAGTGCGCTGGCGGTGTGGATTGTCGCCCGCCTGGTACCGGGTTTTCACGTCAGCGGACCGCTGGCAGCGTTGATCGCGGCGCTGGTGATTGGCTTCGTCAACGCCACCTTGGGAGTATTCCTCAAGATCGTAACTTTCCCCCTCGTCCTGCTGACGCTGGGACTGTTCTGGCTGGTGATCAACGCAGCCATGATTGAACTGGCTTCAGCCGTCGTACCGGGTTTTCATGTGGACACGTTCGGCGCTGCCTTCGTCGGCGCGATCGTCCTCGCCCTGGTCAATATGTTTTTCCGCTGGCTGGCGGGGACGGGATCAAGCCGGAACTAGGCTGTTTCGGATCTAGCGAGGACGGGACGCCGGAGTAAAAGCCACGCGAAATCCGTAATCGGCATAGTGAAATTCCGGCGGGATGCTGGAGCGCGCAGCGCAGCGACTGGCCTTCACGTGATGCCGCCACGATCCGCCGCGCGAAGCTCTACGCCCTCCTTGCTCCGGACCAGACGGGTTTCGTTCGGGTGACACTGCGTAATAATTCGCGCCATACCAGTCACCGCACCACTCGTGAACATTTTCGCAGATGTCGAACAAGCCAAAACCATTGGGCCCGTACTGCGCGACCGGCTCGGGCCCTTTTTGCCAACGCATTTTGTAATTGGGCAATGACTGGGGCGGAGCGTCTCCCCAGGGATAAAGTTGATTTTCGACGCCGCCTCGCGACGCCCGCTCCCACTCAGCCTCGGTCGGCAAGCGATAGTTCAGGCCAGTGGACTGGCTAAGCCACTCGCAATAGTGAACGGCTTCGAACCACGAAACCGCGACTACTGGTTTTCGTGGATCACTGAAATCAGGGTTGTCACAAAATGGCGCGGGCGGATTTCCGGTCGCCTTCACAAAGTGTGCGTACTCCGCATTGGTCACAGCGCACGAAGCGAGTTGAAATTCATCGACCCAAACCCGGTGAACGGGACGTTCATTTTCTTGCCCGGAGTCGGATCCCATGGCGAACCAACCCTCCGGGATCCTGACCAGATGCGAATCGTTTGCAGGGTTCGCCCCCGAGATGGAAGGAAGTGACATGAAGATTCAGTCTAAAGGGTCGTTCCGACTTTGTGTCGGGTTGGGAAAATCGCTTCCCCGGAACAATGGAAAACATCTTCCATTCTTTCAACAGGCGGCTAAGGCGAGCCAGTATCCGCCTTGTTTTCAATAGTATAAATCTTCGCGCTCATGGGCCTAAACATGCTTCATATCCAGGTATCAGGGGGGCAGGATTTATGAAGACGTTACCGCAGTTGGTGATCGCAGGCCTGGTGCTGGTTACGCCACTATTTGCTCAGGAACCGAAGCGCGCTGTAGTTCCGCAGCAGACTATTGCCGAAACCAAGATTTCGACCGACCAGTTCATCGCCACGGGCACGCAGCAGCGAAGCGCTCCCCAGATCCAGCTAAGAGCATTGCCGCCGATGAATCCGTCTCTCGGAGAGATCGCCCGCCGAGCTCGCGCCGCCCATGCGGAAGCCCCGAAAGCTCAGATGGTTGTTGCCGACGACGCTCTGCCGGAAGATAAGGGCATCTCGTCTGGCAGCGCACAACCCGTGGTCGATTCCAACCCTGCACCACAATCGCCGTCCGCAAACTGAAAGATCTGGCAAGGAGGGCAATGACCATCGTTGTGCCGCAGTCGAAGCGACCAAAACTGAGAACCGAGAACTAAGAACTAAGAACTGCTTTTTATCCCACGCAAGCTTTTGATTTGTTCTTCAAGCGCATCGTCGAGCAGAGCGAGTCACTGCTCCAGAGGCGCTCTACTACAGACAGCAACGATCTTCCGCCGAACTACGTTCGGCTGGGCAGGCGAGAGTGGCTGTCCCCACGCAGCCGGGGAAGATTACACTGCTTCCAGAATCACGCATGCCAGGCACAGCCAACTCGTCCACTCTGCGTGCAATTCTCCGGCAGCTTTGTCCCCGTTGCCGGCAGGGAACAATCTTCGACTACTCGATTTTTCGGGGATTCCCCAGGATGAGTCCGCGTTGTTCGGTCTGCGGCCTCAAGTTTCAACGGGAAGAAGGATACTTCCTGGGTGCGATGTACATCAGCTTTGGCCTGGCCCTGGTAATCATTGCTCTGATCGCGCTGCTGCTTTGGGTCATGACTGGTTGGTGGATCACTAAGGCCGTCGTCTGGGCGGTGGTAATCTTCCTGCCCCTGGCTCCGGGCATTTCGCTGTTCGCCCGCGTTCTATGGATCTATCTGGACCAGGCGTTCGATCCCGACCTGAGCAAACCGGCATGAACCACGTAGGGGCAGATGTCCTCATCTGCCCAGTCGAGCATAGCTCGACAGGTTTTTTGGGGAGCAAGAGAAAGCGGAGTTTCGCCCCGCCGGGCAGATGGGGACATCTGCCCGTACACGGTCTGTACCGAATTCAGCGCACTTCGGCGAGTTGGGTGCGCAGTTTGTGGGTGGCGCGGAAGAGCGTGTTCTTGATGGTGCCTTCGGTGGTATTTAGCATTCCGGCGACAGTACGCAGCCTCATACCGTGGTAATGCTTGAGTTCGAACACCATCCGCTCGCGTGGTGAAAGCCGGCCCAGCGCACTGACGATGCATTGCTGCAATTCACGTCCCGCGAAGCTGCGTTCCGGACTCGCAGACGGATTGTGGTCCGGCACGCGGTCGAGTACATCTTCCTGATCGCCATCGGGAGAAGTCGTCGTATGCAGGTCCCGCCCGCGAGAATTCTTCTTGCGCAAATGATCTAGACAGAGATTCGTAACAATGCGGTAGATCCAGGTATAGAACGAACACTCGAAGCGGAAGCGCGCCAGATTGATGTATGCCCGCAGGAATGCTTCCTGATAAATGTCCTGCCCATCTTCCGGCGATCCAGTGAGGTGAATGGCAAGACGGAGCACGGCGCGATCATACTGCCGCACCAGCTCTTCGAACGCCGCGGTATTGCCCTGCTGGGCCTGGCGAATCAGCGCGGAATCGTCCACCCGGATCGGCGTGCTCCCGCTGGTCTGCTTCACGGGACCAAGCATCGGATGACTCACGTATGGCGTCACTGGAATTTTACTGATCTGCGGCACAATCATCTCCGTATTAGCCAACAAACTTGTACCCCGTTCCGTGCACCGTGAGGATGAAGCGCGGCTCCTCCGGTTTCGGTTCCACCTTCTGACGCAACCGCACAATATGCGCATCGACGGTGCGCGTAGTCGGAAAGCGGTCATATCCCCAGACATCCTCGAGCAGGCGATCGCGGCTCAGAGTCTCGCCGGGATGGCACAGAAAATATTTCAGCAGCTCGAACTCCTTGGACGAGAAATCCATCGCCTTGCCACTACGTGACACCTGGCAACTTTTCAGATTTACTTCAACCTCGCCGAAGGAATAATTTTCCTGGTCCTTGGGCAAACTCTTGGCACGGCGCAGTACAGCCTTCACCCGCGCCAGCAGTTCACGGATGGAAAATGGCTTGGTGACGTAATCGTCTGCGCCCAGTTCGAGACCCACCACTTTGTCCACTTCCTGACCTCGCGCGGTCAGCATGATGATCGGAACCGAAGGGCGCTTGGCTTTAAGCTGTTTGCAAACGTCAAGGCCGCTCATGCGCGGCATCATCACATCCAGAATGACAAGGTCGGGAGCTTCTTTCAGCGCACGTTCCAGTCCGGCCACGCCGTCGGGCGCGGTAATGACGTCGTATCCCTCGAATTCAAAGTTGTCGCGCAAGCCTGCCACCATGTTGGGCTCGTCTTCGACAATGAGGATTCTGGTCATGTGCAAAGTCCTTGCTTGCCTTTGCTGACGAGCTTCGCTCGTCCGGGACTGTCGTCAGTCGTCGGTCGTCAGGCGTCAGCCAATCCCAAGGCTGACACTCTAATGCTGAAGACCGACGACTGATGACTGACGACTGCTTCTTAGGCCGATACTGCTGTACCGCCGTTCCGCACCGGATTGACCGGCAGCACGATCGTGAACTTGCTGCCCTGCCCGGGTGCGCTGTCAACCGCTACTTCGCCGCCGTGGGCAGTCACGATATGGCGGACCAGCGACAAACCCAGTCCACTGCCTTTCGTGTTGTGCACCAGCGGGTCACCGACGCGATAAAACTTCTCGAAGATCTTTTGCTGCTCCTGTTGCGGAATCCCTATGCCCTGGTCCACCACTTCCAACTTCACCGAGCCGTTATCGCGATACAGATTCACGCCGATAAACTTCCTGTCCTGCGAATATTTCAGCGCGTTGTTCACCAGGTTCAATAGCGACCGTGCCATGGCTTCACGATCCACACGCATCGGGGGTACGTCGTCGATTTTCTCCTCGAACTGAAATCCGCTCTGCTCCAACTGGTAGCGATAGGAATCGAGCGTGTTGTGCACCAGTTCGCTCATATCGGTTTCGCGGAAGTCATATTCCTTGCGGCCAGCCTCGATTCGCGAGAAATCCAGAATGTTGTTGATCAGAGCAGTCAGGCGTTCGCTCTCTTTGCGGATGATGCAGTAATACTCCTGGTATTTTTCCGGACTGCTAAGCCGTCCCATCTCCAGCGTCTCCGCATATAGCCGGATCAGTGAAAGCGGCGTGCGCAACTCATGCGAAACGTTGGAAACGAAATCTGATTTCAGCCGCGCCAGCGCCATCTCCTTGGTGACGTTGCGATAGGTCAGCGCAATTCCACCCGCCAGCACCAGAGAAAGGGCCGCGAGGGTCAGAAAACTGATACGCGCGAAGCGTTCTCCGATGGCTGCCAGCGTGGTACCCCGCAGCTTGATGGCCAGGGTCAATCCGGGGAATGCGCCTTCCAAATTCCGCTCCGCTTCGGGCGCGCCATCGTCCCATCCGCTCGACTGCGCCAGAGCGGCCGACTCATATTTGCCACGCAGCATCATGACCGCGTGGTTCTTGTCGGTCTGGGCATCGTTCACGTTGCGGGAGATCAAATCGTCCAGCATTTCGGGGAAGAACCGGTCTCGCAGATATTCAGCGTCAAAAGCTACTCCGCCGATCGCTGGATTCCCTGTCTTCGGATCTTTCATTAGAAAGATTCCGACGGACTGGTACACATGCTTATCGCCTCGTGGCGCCCACTCCCCTTCGAAGATGTAAGGCATTCCTTTCTTCTCGGCATGCGCCAACTTCTCGGTCATGTCCTTGAAGTCCATCTTGAGCCAGCCGTCATACATCTGGTTCAGCGTATTGCCCTCGCTGCGAAATGACGCATCGTCTTTAAGCCGGTCGGCTCGGGAGCTGAAGATCATCCCAGTTTCGGGGGAATACACGAAGACGTGCGCGGCATAAGGATGTGCTGCCAGAACCTTGTCCAGCGTTGGAGCGCATGCCTCACTCGGTGTGGGGAAATCCATGCGCACATCGTCAGCCAGCTCGATGGCTTTATGGTTAATCTGCTTCTCGGAGATGGTCAGCACCTGGCTGAAATCGCGCTGAATAGCAGCTTCCACCGCGCGGTCGCGCTGAATGTGCTGCACATGCCATGCGCTCAGGAGCACCAGAGCGGCGGCGGGCAAAATGACAGCGAGCTCCAGGGTCAGGAGCAGTCGCGTTTTTTCGTTCCACCGTTTGGTTTTCATCTGAAATCTTCTGGGGCCTAATGCCTTGTCATCTCGTTGGCCCATGACAAACATAGTCAAATGAGCCTGAGTCAGTGTCAATCAGGGGTGAAAATATGTAAAAAGTTGTGAACTGGTTGATCAGTCTGGTGCAAGGCAAGAAGCAGCCACGGATTACGCGGATTCCCACGGATCAAAAAAGCAAGAGAAACAGGATCTACGAGGTTGATCCGTGAAGATCCGCGTAAATCCGTGGCCGCTTTTGGGGTTCCAGCTCAGTGAACTAAGGCAATTTGAAATCTACGGTCACGAACGTCTCTGCTTCCACCGCGCGACCGTTGATCAGGTAGGGCTGGTAGCGCCACTGTTTCACGGCACGATAGGCCGCCTGGCCGAGCAGAATCGATCCGCGCACCAGCTTGAGATCCTGGATGGTTCCGTCCCGGGCGATCCATGCCTGTAGTACCACTGCACCTTGCAGTCGTGCTTTGACCGCCTGGTCGGGATAGCTGGGCAGAACCTTCTGCAGCAGCAAACGGCGGGAGAGGTCCTCGGACAACGAAACCGGTTCAAGGGCGGCAAGAAGCGATGGCGCGACTCGAGTCGCTACGCTTCGCATGCTCGCAGTCTGCAACGCTGCTGTTTTCAAACTGTCCGGAATGTGAACCCTGCTTGTGGATGCACCGGGCTGCGGCTGAACCGGCGGCTCGGCTTCAGCCGGGACTGGCGGCACTTCCGGAGCGCTTGCGGCAGGTTCTGCATGAGGCTGCGTTGTGGCCGAGCCCACGTGAATGTGCTCGACCGTCTGACCCGAGCGCGCAAACTGCATGCCCTGGTTCGCTGCCATCAGGACACCAGTCGCCGGCCTTGCGTCTTCATCGGGACGATGCAACCACGCTTCGGTCCGCTCCAGCACGCGTCCGCACATTTTGGCTACTGAAGCTGTGGTGCCCTGTCCGCGCAACGGTTCGCTGAATACATAACCGACGGAGAGAAACGCTACCGCGATCGCCAAACCCGGCAATACACGGTTTCGAGTCTTTTTGGGCAGCGTCGTGGACGACGAAAAGCTCGGTTCGGGTGCGCGAAACGAATTGTGTACTCGCGACTGATGCAGCAGGTCGTCATCAAAGATCGACTCCGCGGCAACCACCGGCGCAGCCACCTGCTCTTTGCGGCGCGGAGGCGGAGGGGATGGCCATACTCGCGGATGTAAATCCGAAGCAGCGGCTTGCAACAGATTGCCTTCTGAAACCTTCCTCCGGGGAGTTGACCCCGGCGCCGTCCCTTGCAGCTTCGGCGGCGTAGTTCCAACCGGCGTCTGCCCTGTCCGCGGCAACCAGGACTTCATCTGGACCAAAAATGCATCGCTGGTCAACAGCGCATATTTGACCTGGTCCGGCACCAGCGGGCGGCTTAAGACCAGATCGGCGCCGGCTTCGCGGGCAGCCGCCGCGGAGTCCGTGCCTGCAATTGCGATAGTGAACGCGGTCTGATTGGCTTTCAGTTCCCGCACCGTCTTCAGCAGGAATACGGCTTCCAGTCCTTCATTCCAGTCAGAAACCACTACATCGAAGCTGCGGCGGGTAATTTTTTCTACCGCGCTGAAAATTTCGGGACAAGTTTCAACTTCGAATTCCAGATCTCTGAAGGCGCAGCTCAGAGAGCGTGAGGCCTCCTCATCGGAGGAGAAAAGCAGAGAGTGTGGCCACATGCTATTGAGACTAGTTTGGCCAGGTTGAAGCAACAAGTTACGAAGTACAGAGGGAGTTACGGCGGGGGGACACGTAACCGCGGCCCCAGTTACCTGTCCTTAAGGACGAGTGTCGTCGGTAACTATTCACTACGGAATTGCTGGGCAACCGATTCCGGCAAGTCTTCTTCCAGTTTGGCCGCTAGCCAGACCTGAAGTCTGGATTTCTGCTCCGAGGGAATCCGCAGTGAGCGCAGGCCTCCTCGCCCCTTTTCGTCATACCAGCAAACCTCGGCCTCGATCTTGAAGCGAACCGTCTCTCCCGGGAGGGTGAACAGAACTCTCAAGTGGGTTCCGGCTCTCAAGATCGGGGCTTTCGTGATCGCCATTCCGCCCTCACTGATATTCACCAGCGTGCAATCGGATCGCTGCCCATTGGCCTCGATCGCGGCCGGAAGTTCTATGGGACAACGAAACGAACGCCTCCGCTCCCGCACGATCATCCCGAAAGCAACTTTGAGGGTCCGCCCTACGGATGTCGGGGAAAGCGGCTTTTCCATCAGGAAATTCGGTTGAACTTCAAGCCCGTTCGTCCCACCAGGATCAGTGATGGCGAAAGTCACGGCTGTTCGATTCGAAGGAGAATGGCGCAGCTGTTCCAAAATTTGATCTGCTTTATCCAATCCAAAATCAACAATGACACCTTCAAACTTCTTGAGATTCAAAAGACGCAGCGCCATGTCAGCCTGCACACAGACTTCCGTGGCAATCGCCAACTGCTGCATATTTTCTCTCAGGCGCTCAATGGTAGCCGTATCGTTGCAGACCAAAAGCACCCGACCCATCGCAAAACTCGTGCCCGCAGAACTCATTCTGGCAATTCCTTCCGCTCCGAAACAGCTGCCTCGCAGCTCAATTGTTTCCTGAAACGAGACATTTGCGGATTAAATCACTCTTCGTCGGAAAAGCGGAATGTCCTATGGACGTAGCAAGGAGGAAATGCCTGGGACCGGCTCGTCGAAAATCAAACTCCGAACGCGTGATGCGCCGCAATCGCGCGGCGTGCATAGAGTTATTGAAACTAGCCTGCTCTATTTCATTCGCTTCTCTGACAGGTGACTAAAGTTTCCGAAGGGACGCACCCGGCGCCTGATTGAGCTGAGCCTGAGTGAGTCGGGTCTGGTTTAAGTGAGCCTGGTTTAACTGAGAAAGAGAGACCTTCTGCTTACCGTCCGTCGAAAAATTCGACGGATCAAGCCAGCGTTCGAAATTCGCCTTTCGCAGCGGCCACTCCGAATCCAGCATGGAGAACCACGCAGTATCGCGATTTCGTCCTTTGACGATCATGTGCTGGCGAAAGATTCCTTCGAAAGTGAAGCCCAGGCGCAGGGCGGCCCGGCGTGAAGGCGCATTCAGGGCGTTGCACTTCCATTCGTAGCGCCGGTATCCCAGGTCTTCAAAGACGTGCCGGGCCATCAGGTACATCGCTTCAGTCGCCAGAGTCGTCTGTTGCAGGCGCGGTGCGTAAAGGATGCTGCCCACCTCAATCACCCGGTGGACAGGTTCGATTCGCATGAAGGAGGCGTATCCCACCGCGCTTCCCGATCGTGAATCCGTGATGGCGAAAAACAGCGGATCTGCGGAAGCCGCGATCTTACTGAGATGAGTGTCAAAGGCCGCGCGATCGGGAAATGGTCCTTCAAACAGGTACTGCCACAGCCCTGCTCCTGCTTCCCCGATCGTATCCTGAGCGAGGGAGTCGCCATGCGCGGCCGGATCAAGGGGAACCAGTTCTCCCGTCCGCCCGTGAATCGTGGTGCGCTCCGGGCGCCGGGCGGGCGCAGTATTGACCACAGGTCCAATTGGCATCTTGTCTGACAGTGCGTCGTCCGTCATCGATGGTTCGTCCTTAATGTTATCCAGATCTTTTGATTCGGCTGACTTGTGACACTATAGAGCACCGGACGACCACTATGCCCGGGTAGAAGTTCGTCCCGCCGGGCCATTCGCCGATGGAGTCCGAAACTGAGAACCGGGAACGGGGAACTAACAACTGGTTTTGATTCCAACTCAGATTCTGGTTTTCGATATCAATCCTAAATCGCCACATCTGCCTCCGGAGGCAATCTCCGAAGCGACTGTTGAAAAGGGCCCGCGCCTTTACAAACCTTTACGATCCAGCTCACAACCAATTCCCGCGGCACGCGTTCTCACAATTACGGGTCAACTCGTCTTGGACTGTATCGAGACATTCTCTGCGCTTGAATAGAAAGGCCGCTGGTGAAGTCTCTTTTTCATCGTCTCGAAATCGTGTGTGCTGCAGCCGTCTTGGCTTCGATCCTGGCCTCATCCCCGGCGTTCGCGCAGTCTGATGACCGTCAGGCGAACTCAGGTCCTCCTCGCTCCAAGGACAACACTGCCGACCAACCTGTCACCACCTTGTCAGTTCATGTGAAGGTGGTCAACGTACTCGCAGCGGTGCGAGACAAGCACGGAAACATCGTGAACAACCTGACAAAAGATGATTTCACCATGACCGAAGACGGTCGCCCGCAAGTCATCAAATACTTCTCAAAGGAAACCGATCTGCCACTCACACTGGGCATGCTGGTGGATACCAGCATGAGCCAAAGACGTGTGCTCACCGAAGAGCGCGACGCCAGCGAGACCTTCCTTGCACAAGTGTTACGGGAAGACCAAGACAAAGCTTTTGTCATCCACTTTGATCGCGAAGTAGAACTTTCACAGGATCTGACGGCCTCGCACGAAAAGTTGCGGACTGCGTTAGAGTCGCTCGAAACTCCGCGGTTCAGTCGCGCCAGCCAGGGCGGCGGCGATCCCGACCCAAATTCAGGGCGCGGCGGAGGACGAGGCTCCGGCCGTCGCGGCGGCGGCACTCTTCTCTACGACGCGGTCTTCCTGGCCTCTGACGAACTCATGCAAAAGCAACCCGGCCGCAAGGCGCTGATCGTTCTCTCGGACGGCGTCGACATGGGCAGCAAGGAGAGCCTGGAATCGGCCATCGAGTCCGCTCAGCGAGCCAACACCATCGTTTATTCCATCCTCTTTAAGGATGACGAGGCCTACGGCAACGGCGGAGGAGGATTTGGCCGTACCGGCATCAGCATTCCAGGCTTGGGCGGACCAGGAATGGGACGCGGCGGAATGGGCGGCGGACGCAGTGGACGACGCTATCCCGAAGAGCACGCCGACGGCAAGAAAGTGTTGGAGCGAATCTCTAAAGAAACCGACGGACGCATGTTCGAAGTTTCCAAAAAAGAGCCGGTGCAACAGATTTATTCGCAGATTCAGGAAGAACTGCGCAATCAATACAACCTGGGCTACACGCCGGACCGGACTGATGCCGCCGAGTCGGGATACCACAAGATTCTGCTAGCCGCGAAAAAGAAAGATTTGGTCGTCCAGGCAAGAGATGGGTATTACGGAAGCCGATAGAAAAATACTCGGCGCTTCCGTTTCATTTTCCGCTAGATCCGCGACGTCGAGATCCCAAGCCTCATGATATGCTGACGCGTGCCGTGAACGTACACGGCTATATGGTTTGAGTGCCCCGTCCAAGCTCTACTTGGGCGGTTCTTACGAATGCACCAGCGATCACGCTGTCAAAAAAAATGCAGACACATGTTCTCGGAATCGACGTAGGCACCAGTGGTACACGCGCCCTGATTGTCGGTGAAGACGGACGCATCGTTGCTTCCGCCACCGAGGAGCACGCGCCCTTTGCGTCGCCGCAAATCGGATGGGCCGAACAGAATCCTAAAGACTGGTGGCGCGCCTGCTGCATCGCCGTGCGGCAAGCTCTGACTAACGCTGGCTTGCAGGGTAATCAAATCGCGTGCGTCGGATTTTCCGGACAGATGCACGGCGCCGTCATGCTGGACATCGCCGACAAAGTCGTGCGGCCGGCGCTCATCTGGTGCGACCTGCGCAGCGAAAAACAGTGCCGCGATCTTACCGAGCGAATTGGTCCGGAAAGACTCATCCGGCTTACCTGCAATCCAGCCCTGCCTAATTTCACTCTGACTAAATTCCTGTGGGTGCGGGAAAACGAGCCGGAGAACTGGAAGCGTGTCTCCTCAGTCATGCTGCCCAAGGACTACGTTCGCTTCCGCCTCACCGGCGAGCGGGCCATCGACATGGCCGATGCCTCCGGCACATTGCTGCTGGATGTCGCGAATCGCCGCTGGTCTCAGGAAGTTCTGCAAGCGGCGGAGATCGACGAGTCTCTGCTGCCGCGCCTTTTCGAGTCCACCGATGTCTGCGGAAAGATTTCAGAAGCCGGAGCCGCGGCTACGGGCCTGCATCCGGGAACTCCGGTCGTGGCCGGAGCGGGAGATCAGGCTGCAGGCGCGGTTGGCATGGGAATCGCTGCACCCGGCGCGGTAAGCGCTACCATCGGAACCTCTGGAGTGGTATTCGCGGCCACCGACCGGCCCGCCCTGGACTCACGGGGAAGGTTACACACTTTCTGTCATGCCATTCCCGGTCGCTGGCACGTGATGGGAGTAACGCAAGCCGCCGGTCTTTCCCTGCGCTGGTTTCGCGACACTTTTGGCGCAGGCGCATCCAGCACAACCGATGGCCGCGATCCGTACGAGCGTCTCACTGCCGAAGCTGCCGCTGCGCCGCCCGGTTCCGACGGCTTGTTGTGGGCGCCCTACCTGATGGGCGAACGCACTCCGCATCTCGATCCCAACGCTCGCGCTGCTCTGATAGGCCTTACTGCGTCGCATAATCGCGGACACGTTGTCCGCGCGATTCTCGAAGGTGTGGCGTTCAGCTTGCGGGATTCGTTCACATTGTTTTCCCGGATGGGCGTTCCAGTAACCAACATCCGCCTGGGCGGCGGCGGTGCGCGGTCTCCGTTGTGGCGGCAGATACAGGCTGACGTCTACGGCCGCGAAGTGGAAATACTCGAAGCTGAGGAAGGCGCGGCCTATGGCGCGGCCATTCTCGCCGGAGTAGGCGCAAAAATCTGGACTTCGGTAGACGACGCCGGCAACAAAGTTGTGAAAGTCGCACAGCGCGTGGCTCCGCAGACTGCAGCGGTCGAGACCCTGAACAACAGCTACGCCGCATATCGCCGCATGTATCCAGCGATCACGTCGGTCTTTGCGCCCAGTCCGGCCAGCAAGGACTAAATCGCTATTCAGCCAGCCTCTTCTCATTGTTGATACGGAACTCCGCGTCCGCTCCCGGAGCGGCGGTTCCCGGCTGTCCACCCCCGACGTAAAGCCGGTACGAACCTGCGGCCACGATTCGATCTCCCTGTGAATTCACTCCGCTCAAATCACGCGCATCCAGAGTGAAGTGGACTTGTTTGGTTTCGCCGGCTCCAACGTTGACGCGCGCCATTCCGCGGAGAGCGTGAATGGGGGCGCCGGGAGTTTTCGGGAAACTCAGATAAATCTGTACAACCTCGTCGCCTTCGCGGTCGCTGGTATTTTTAACGTCGGCATCGACTGTGAGTGACTCTCCCGCGTTCAGGGATGTGGTCGAGAGTTTCACATTCGCATAGGAGAACTTTGAATAGCTCAAGCCGTATCCGAAAGGAAAGAGAGGCTGCCCTTCAAAATACCGGTAGGTGCGATTCTTCATCGAGTACTCTTCAAACGGCGGCAACTGGTCGACGCCTTTGTAGAAAGTGACCGGCAAACGGCCCGCGGGATTGTTCACTCCCGCGAGAGACTCGGCGATCGCGGTTCCACCTTCTTCTCCGGAGTACCAGGCATCGAGAATGGCGTTGGCATTTTCGCTCGCCCAATTTATCGAGAGCGCGCTGCCATTCATCAACACAACCACCAGCGGCTTCCCAGTGGCTTTCACGGCTTTCAAAAGATCTTCTTCTTCCTGCGGCAGATCGAGGGACGTGCGGTCGCCTCCGGCAAAACCCGGTACGGCAACTTCCATCTCTTCGCCCTCGAGGTCTGAAGTAATTCCTACAACTGCGATCACGACATCCGCCTGCTTCGCATTCGCAACAGCTTCGGCAACCGGATCCGCGTTGAGTTGCCGCCATACCAGCTTCACGCCCCTGGCGCGTCCCTGAAAATATTCGATCTTGATGGGATAGCGCCGCCCTTTCTCCAGTTCGACTTCCGCGACCTTCGCCCGGGGATCGTGGCTCTTGCGATCATCGACAATCATCTTGCCATCAAACCACAGACGGTTGAGGCAGCCATCCAGGCCCAGACGATAGGATCCGGATTCGCTCGGGGTGATGAAACCTGTCCACCGCACCGCGGGAATTGCGGTCTTTGAAGTCGTTCCTGGAGCAAACCTGAAATTCACGTCCTTGTCCACCTGCACCTGCAAAGGCGTGCCGTTGAAAGCCGGATCGGAGAAATATTCTCCCTTCAACCCTGCTTTACCATCGGGCGTGGACAGCGCCGACGCCGGCACAGGCGCGTATTCCACCAGGAAACTCGTGCCCGGCGCGAATGTTACCTGCGAGGTGGAGAACTGTTTGCGAATACCTTCCAGCGCAGTGGTTGAGCGGGAAGGTGTGCCGCTGTAGTTGCCTGCCAGCACATGCACGGCATCGGCCAGTGGCCCTACGACCGCAATCTTCTTACCCTGCGCGTTCGTTTTTGCGTTTAAGGGCAGCACGCCATCGTTCTTCAGTAACACCATCGACTCGCGTGCTGTCTTGAGAGCGAGTTGACGATGAGCATCGCTGTCGATCACTGAATCCGGCGTTTGCGCATACTTCACCATTTCCGGCGGATCGAACATTCCCAACCGGAAGCGAGCGGTGAACAGCCGCTTCAGAGTGACGTCGATATCTTTCTCGTTCAGAAATCCCAGTTTCACTGCGTCCACATATTTCAC